>SDBT01002446.1_pt1 | contig 32842 bp, 31 predicted proteins | sample 2277101 | NCBI WGS metagenome assembly SDBT01 (sample SAMN10404973, study PRJNA504765) | marine sediment metagenome | isolation source: marine sediment core GS10_PC15, 103 cmbsf | place: Arctic Ocean: Southern Knipovich Ridge | collected 2010
AAAAGTCCATGAAAACCATATGATAAGTATTGTTGCGTTGAGTGAAATAGAATAATGTATATATTAAAAAAGCAAAACCCAATGATAATTAATGTCGATAGAGAACCCTAATTTACTAGAAAGTTGACAACTATTCTTTAAAATATCGGGGACTAGGGGCTCATTATGCCAACTTCGTCTTTTCTCAAAACAAGCTAGATAGCATATCGCATATAGGGAGATCGGGTTCTGATAATACGTATCTTACCAAGGATATTATATATAATAGAGTAGACGTTGAATTGGCATTAAAAATTGTGAAAACCTCTGTAGATGTCTATATTTTTGAAAAGCCTAATGCTCTTGTAATTACCTTTGCAGTAGGTAGTTCTTCTTACATTCAGGTCGGTGATGAATATAGGTCGGGTTCCAGAAGAATAAACGAGGATTATTCCGTTATTGTATTTCCCTCATCATCCAATAATGAAGAGTTTTTAAAATTCTTAGCCTCATATCGCAGCCAAGCATTTTCTGATATATTAAAAGTTATCAAGAAAAATTATCCCGAAAACCTCCCTGAAGAATCTCTTAAAAAATCGCTTGATATTGATAGGTATCAAGATATTTTCTGTCAAGCAATCCTGGCTGAAGTTTAAGCATATACTTAAGCTGGATAGTTCTATCCGGAGTAATGTATCCTGGCTGACCTTTTGATTTATTGTTAAAGTAAATATATCCATTTTCTATTTTTGATACGTAATCATCAAAAGTGGAAACATTTGAGTAGGCGATTAATATATCGTCAATATAGAGAGCAATATGGTAGGCATCATGAGTAGGACCTAGGTAATCATAATTGAATGGAGTATGGCCCATTTGATAGCTTAATAGAGTTGAGTTATATTGTGCTAATATATAGAGATAAGAATTATCTACAAGATGATAACCAGTAAGCGCGGTCTGAATATAAGTTTCAATTTCGGCGAAATTAATAGTGTAATTATACGAGTCGGGACTATCTTGATTAATGTAGTTTTTAGAAATATCATTTGAATCGTTTTATAAATAGAATGGAAAAAATAGAGCTTTTTTAATTACGGATTGGAAAAAGCTCTTTATGTATTTTCTAATTAAAGCTTTTAGGTATATGCCTTGATTTACTTCAATTACCAAATTGAAGTTTATCATATTTGAGGATAGGTCCAGTATAATATTAAAGTAAAAATCTTATACCTCAAATATTTTATATTTTTGTTATAGAATCACTACATATTAGTAAAGAATTAATAGATTGAAAAACTGTCATAAAAAGACCATTATCCAATTGGTGTATAATTTTTGAAGTTAAAAAAAAAGTATGATGATTTAAAAGATTCACTATTGAATGTTAATAAAGAAATATCTTCACGCGTATTAGATATTTTAGAAGCTTCCGGTTCGGCAATAATAAAATCAACCGAATTAGAAAGTGGTGGATATAGAGTTCCCTTAGAAAAGATATTAATCCTTTCTGATCATATGAAGCAAGCAATTGAGAAGTTTAACGACACAATAAAAAAAATAGGATCTGCTGATAATCCTGAGACAGGCTCACTTTTTTATATGGCAGAATATGGGGGATCAAAAACCCAATTTATTGAATTAATAGACAGTATTATATCCGAAAATAAGGAAAGAAATTTACCTCCATTTAATCGAGTAATCCCTATTGTTTTTAACGGAATTATTGATTTATCTGCGACTTTTCTGGGAGAAAAAATTGAGCAACAAACAGCAAAAATTTTATCACGAGAATTAGATCTTATAGAAAGAGAGGGTAAATCCGCCTTAGATATTCATGTTTTTGAAAATTTCTTAAATTTACTTGTGGAATTTAGGAAAGTTAAAAATGCACCCGAACATCTCGAGAAGATTTATGCGCTCTTATCTGATGTCGAAAAGACTAGTGAGAAATCTGTTGGATTAGCATTAAAAGTTACAAAAATTCGAAATGAACTCTCACAATTACCTCTTATTGATGAAGAAAAGTTATTAAATATTGTTTTTGAGATAATGAAGCTTGCTTCACGCTATAATATAGTATACATATTCTTCTTTGATGAATGTGATGAGTGGTTAGCAAAAGGTGAACAGGAGTCTATCTGGGATCAGAATTTCATTAAAAGACAATATTTTTTTAGGAAACTATATGATTCAATTTCGGAATTAAGACTTTATCAAATTTATTGTCTCACTCCAAGAATACATGAATCTCTAAGAAGTGATAAAAGTGATAGTGTTCCAGGTATTCATCGATTATCATCTGATTTAACAAAATATATCTCCTCATCTAGCTCTCGTTCAATAATTAGAGAGGAAGGTATTTATCAAGAGAATGAAGCCACTGAAGCAGTACTAAAATGGTTAATTTTATTAGAGAAATCTTTTCATTCAGTAGATCCTTCAATATTTGAGTCATTTCTAGATAAATTAATAAATAAAATTGATAATAAATTATCACGAAGGAAAGCAAATGGGACTATAATAGCTGCCATCAGAGCTTATATACAATTAGCAGAGTATATTAAATATGGTCAGACTCAATACGATTCCGCTATGAAAACACCATCCCATCAATTGACTATTGGTAATATAATCGAGGACATATTTGCAAGTTACTTAAACTTTCTAAACTTCAATTTCGAGAAAAAACATCAGGGTGTTGGTGGAGGTAAATCAGTTGATGGTAAGTTCTCGATGGGTGTGAAGGGGAGAGAATTTCAGGTGTATTCTGAAATTAAATCATTTAATAGTCCTAAAGCTTTCGATAAAGGAAAGGCAGAGCAGGTTATTAGCTGTGTTGGAAATCTAAATCAAAAGGTAATATTTTTCTTATTCTGTTATGGTTTAACATCTGATTTTGTTAGAGAAAAATTTTATAAATGGAGGATGCATGGGTTAATTTCTCAATCGATAAATCTTGAATTAATTATTCCTATCATTTTCAAAGATCAAACTCTTTTAAATTGTCTTGTTGGCTTTGAAAAAATACCATCTTATCAACTTGCTCAAAAGTTTGAAGACTTTGATATTCTGGTCAGACTATTAGCTAAAGATTTTCATGGTAAATTAATGAATCTGTTTCCTGCTCCTATAAAGGAACCCGAGATCCCTTCTGATGCTCCTGAGGTAAAGGAAGCTAAAGTAGAAAAACCTTCTCATGATGATTCCTATATTAAATTATTAAGAGAAATGAAGACCTATGATAATACTACATTCAGAACTGCTGTTGATGTGATTACTTCTTTAGGTACGAGTAAAAAAGTGTATACATTTAGAAAAGAACATATTCTAAAAGATAATGTATCTTCTTTATTACGAGATTCCTTTGATGATGCGATTTCTCTTCTTAAGAAAATTAATATTATTAAGGAGTCAACTAGTGGTATTCATTTCAATTGGGATCTCTTTGAGAAATCTGACATTAAAAATGATATGGAAGGACTAATGGTTGAAGTTTTTAAGGAGTTTTTGAAAAAAATTCAAGATTATGAATGGTGAGAAATTTTGACGAATAAAATTGAATTATCTTCCAGTAAAATAAAATTTGAAGATCTATTAAGCTTGGTCGATAAAGCTATTGATACAGGAATAGATATTCAGATTAGAAGGAGAATTTTCTCTCAAAATAATACTACAATGAAATTTCTTAAATGGGTTGAAAAACACAAAATAATATCACTTTTTCCTATTGAAATTGAAGCACCACCTAAAAGGGTATCAATTAGGTCACGTAAGAGAAAAATTGAGATTGCACTTCAACTAGTGAGCTTAAATGTTCATATGAAAGAGATTTCGAGAATATTCAATGTCAAGATAGCAACAGCTCAGAGCTATTTTAAAGATTTAGAAAATTATACTGTAGATTATTTACATATTTTAAGACTTGTTTTAAAGATGAAAGAGATTAATTCAGAGACAAATATTGCAGATTTTCCCTCTTTTCCAATAAGAATCAATATTAAATCCCTTAGAGAAGAATTACCTAAAGATGAATTTGAACAATTAATATCAATTTCAGAGCACAATAAATATTTAAAAAGAATAACAGGTCAGAAATTAGGGACGACTGATCTCTCTATTTTATTACCTGAAAAATCAAAACAAAAGAAAATTCTGAATTAATTGTCAATATTAATTAAGGAATCATCTTCTTTTAAGTTATCTTCAAAACGTCTTAATTCATCGACTTTAATTTAATTTTAAAAGATTTCTTTTCTTAATATGGTAAAGAATCTGTTAATTTAGAATCAAGGATATCAAGGTAATGCAATATTTCTGCCTCCTTAATCTGGGGTTCTACTGGAGAACCATACTCCTTCATACCATGATGACTTAAGACCAAATGTATTAATTTTTCCTCTAATTCATGAGGGAAATCTTCAATTTCTTTAATAAATTTTGAGATTATCTCAGCACCTAAAAATATATGTCCAATTAATCCATAACCCACATTTCTCACAGGAAAACCATTATTAATCTTATATTCCTTTATTTTTCCTATATCATGTACTATTATCCCGGTATAAATTAGATCAATATTACATTTTTCTTGAAATTCATAATTATTCACAAGTGTATTAAAAGTTTTTAACATACTAACGATGTGTTGTAAGTTCCCATGTCTATAGGAATGATGGAATCCAACAGAAGAAGGGCAATTATAATACCTTTTTCTTATGGATTTATTATTAAAAATATTTTTAAGAATTAGTTTAAGGTATTTATCATTGATAGAACTTATAATTTCTTCTAGGATTGCTCCAAGCTCAGTCATATTAATTTTTGAAGGTATTATGTATTCTTCTGCATTGATTTTGCTACTATCAACTACTTTCTCATGATGTATTCTCACTGAATCAAATTTACTCTGATAATTTCCTTCTATTGTAATTATATTTCCCTGATCATAAATTCCATGTAATTTTTTAAGTAAATTTTCTTTATCTACAAACCTTACAGCTCTTATCTCTCCTGTTTTATCACGTAATCTCAATTTAAAATAAGGTTTTCCGATCTTTGAAATATCTTTAATTACATTAACAACTTGATATTTCCCCCTTATAACAAAATCCGATTTACTCCCTTTTGCTAAAGCAACAATTTGTTCAATATTAATACTTAATTGTTCCAAATTTTATCAACACATATCCAAAACTATATTCTGTTAGATAGTAAATAAGTTTTTGTGTTTTTAACTAATGTTCGTACTTCATTCGATGAAAAACTTCTTCTTATTAACAATTGACGAAATTTTATTTGTTCTTCTATAAAAACTACTACTTTAAAGTAATCAAGATCCATTTCTTTACAGAATCTCATTATTTCGTTTCTTAATTTTTCATTCAACATACTCGATACATCTTACTAAATTGTATATGATCTCCATATTGTATAACATTCGTATGTCATTTAAATCAATTATTATTAAGATATTATTAACTTAGAAACTTGACTCTTAGAAGCGACAAAAATAGTCTATTAACTGATTAATACTACCTTGTTAAAATTTTAAAAGAAATACTGAGATAATAGTATTAATAACTATTTTTTTGATTAAAGAAATGCCAGATACTCGAACTCGCTATATTGGTGCAAGATTCACGGAAAAAGAAAAAGAAAATATCCAAGAAATTGCAAAAAAAACAAACCAGACAATCAGTGAATTATTTAGAGAGGCAATTTTTTCACATATTAATTTTTTAAGAAACAATCATGGTAATTTGGAAAAGATTGAAATGTGGGTAGTCAAACAAGATGCAGATAACCTTAGCCATTAGGTATTATTTGATCTTTTTTAAGTAATCTAAATTTGGATAAATAAGATATAGGGGTTATTGGCAATTAGTACTATTCGTATTTTTGATTTTAAAATTTCAAGTTGATTTGAGTTTAGGATAAGCTTTTTCTTTCAAACTTATTTAAATATACTTTATGACTTTGAGATTGTGGATTCGATAATAAAAACAATCGCAATTGAAAACTCTTTATCAAGCATCGAAATTTATGTTAAATAGACTGAAGAAATAGTAAAATTTATTGAAGACTTAGAAGACTTCTTCTTTGTTGGTCTAGTCTATTTTTCTATTGAACACCAAAATCTTCTCCAATCATAGTTAACTGGCATAATTTTATCCTTAATTCTATAAATTAGTCTTTATCTCATCTAAAATTGAATCTTCCAAAGTAGAAAACGAGATTTGAAAAACTTTTTTTAGAAATTTTTTACCTATAGCCTTTAAACCTCTTTTAATTAACTCACCCTTGTTTATTTCTCCTGATTTAAACTCTTTCCAAGTTGCTTTTATTTTTTCCCAATCACTTGCTAGACGCTTTTTTAAATAAATTTCTAAATCTTCTAATTTATTTTCAAAATTATTAAATAAATCTTCTATTTGAATTGAGTACTCTTTAATAAATTCGGTGTCGGTCTTTATATCTTCACATTTCACATTAATTTCTTTTAAAACATCAGTTAATTTACTTTTATCTTCACTCATTGTTTTTATAATTAATTCAGTTTCTTCTTCCATCTTTTGCATTATTACAGTTATTGCTACTTCTTGTTGGTCATATTTTCCACGAGCAAAACCATCTATTACTTTTAATGTATCTGATTGAATTTCCTGAATTTGTTTTAGGATAAAAAAATTATTTGCTTCTAAAACATTCTTAATCCATGTTTCCAAATCCTCAAATTGAATGTCACAATTAAAGGACAACTTCTTATCCTCCATTCTTATGGTTTTTTTCTCAAAATCTGATTTTGATATTTGTTCGGGGATTAGTAAATTACATGTGTATTGAATTTTAAATGGGTATAAATGAAATGTATGATTATCGCCTTTATAATCATCATATCTAATTATACCCTTTAAGTAACTTCCTACACAATTATCAGTAGCTAAATAATCAAAAGACGGGCCAACAAAGGTGCTTGGTTGGAGAGTATGTACTTCAAATAATTTTTCTGATTTTAATTGTAATCCAGGTGGAGTTTCTCCCATTAATATCTGTACATTAGTTATAACTGTTTTAAGGGAATTCTTCACTTTAACTTTAAACTGAAAAACGCTTTGAAATCCTTCGATTTTCCAGTCTCCTCCCCGAAAGACTTGAATGTTGGCAACACTCTCAGATAATAGTTTTCCTCTATTTTCCTTTTCGATTGGCCCTTTTCCTTCTCTCTTTCCGCGAATAGAGCGAATTTTTCCGTCAGAATATAAATTGAATTCTCCTTCCTTATATAATTTTAAAATTCCATTAATCTTCTCAACAAATTCTTTTTGTCCTTGATCTTTATCATGTTTATTGATATGTACCCCACAATCATCCCAAGAATGATAGTATGTATCAGTCGGTTTTGATATATTATCAAATAAATACTCTATAACCGTAAAACAACTTAATTCATCAAAATTTTTATAATTTACTTCAATTGGATAAATATTAAGTTCGGGAAATTGTAGAAAAATATCTCTCTCCATCGACACACCAACCCAACCTTTGATATATCCTGCATCAACACAATCTTTTCCAAATGCGGCTTGAAAATAATGAATATTCTTGTATTTTTCATACAAAATATTTATATATTTATTTAAGACATTTAAATCAATTTGTTTCATTTCCTTACCTTGTCTTTCATAATAATATTGTCTTTTCTCACTCATTATATAAATCATTCACCTTCTCATGAAAAAAATGAGAATACTATTATTATTATAATCTTTTCTAACAATCTAGAAAAGACCTTGCATGTTTATATTGAAATAAATTTTAATCCCATACCAATTTTATACTTTTCTGGTCTTCCTAATTCATTTTCTTTTCCTAATTGAACCCATTTTTTGAATTTATTCCAATCACTAGGTGCGAGTGAAGGAGGATATTTTAATTTTCTACGAGCTTTGAATAATTCCTCTGATGCATCTGAAGATTTTCGTAATAAAAATAAAAAAAGCAATACACGTATCATTTTTTCACGAGTTACTAAGACGAACCATTTAATAGTTTTGTTTTTATATTTATTTTTTATTTTATCTTCTATAATATTCCAGATTTCACCATGCATATAATCATTTCTGATACCATAGACCAATTCCCAAAATTCTCTCTCAACATTTCTTCTTGAAAGACCATATAACCAACTTGTTTGTTTCGCAATAATAGCTTTGGGTCGTCCAGATAAAATTGATTCCATAATTATCCAATACATTGTAATTGAAGTCAAAAATAATTCATATTGTAAGGCATTATCTGCCCGCTCCATTATAGTCAAAACTTGTTTAGCAATTGGAAATTTCTCAAAATCGAGTAATAGGTCGAGAATCTCTTGGATGACTTTTAACCTTTTTAAATCGATTATACATTTTCCCGTGAAGAATGAATACATCCAATTTCTATGACGAATAAGAATTCCCTCAGAAAAAAACTTCTGCAGATAATAATTCTGAGGAATAGACTTTAAAACTACAGGATATACATATTGTCCTGTAGAGAATTTAATTGCCAATACTATTTTATTAATAGTTTTATCAATGAAATCTTGGACTTCATAAGTAGCTAAATGAGATTTGAATGCTAATCCAGAAAGTCTTGATGCAAACCTATCATTAGGAAATTCATAAATTATTTCTAAATAAGTAGATATGTTCATTTGGTCAGCAAGCAACCCTCTTGAATGAGAGAACAATTCGAATTCTTCTGGTGAAATCCTACGCAACCGAAAGCAGAATTTTAAAGAAAAATCGTTAATTTTACATGATTTAGCGATCTTTCCTTCATGCCATCTCTCTTCTCGGCCTTTTATTGCTAAAGTTTGGTCTTTAAAATCAAAAACTTGATCTTTTTCTAATACCAAATTTTGAATAATAACTTGTTTAATCCTTTTTATAATTGGTGATTTTATTTCAAACAAAAAGTATTAGCAGCTAAAAATAGCTCCAGCTCTTTTGAATTTTGCGCTCGAACGTTGCCTAAAACGATGAAGAACTTTAGTAGATTAACGTCAAATGGACTACATCATTTGTTTCCGATTGAGCAATCTTTATTTTTTCTATATCTAATTTCTATTTCTTCTCCACAATCCTCACAGATAATAAAATCTTTCGATTTCACGGTATCGGTAACAATTACTATGTTTTCACAATTTTTACAAATGACTTCTAATGAAGCTAAATCTTCTGGAGTACTCTTAAAAGCATCACATTTCATACTAATATCTCTCAATAAATCAATTATTTTTTCTTCTTTATTACTCATTGCTTTAATAATCAATTTATTTGTATGACCAGTAAGTATTATCAAGGATAGTAATCATACCGAATTTTTTATACAAAAAGGTATAAACTTATTAATTAAGAAATCTAATTTGTCACAATTAAAATTTTAACTAAAAATATTGAGTAAATCCAATATTAAAAACTATAAATTATTAAGCGATGTTTAAAAATGAGCGTAATTATTAAAAAAGAAAGAAATAAATCACCCTACAAGAAAACTTTAGAAAAAATATAAAAACTTGTGAGATTTATGGAATCGAATTTTTTATGATATTAATTTTAATGTTAACTAAAAGATTCCTTCTTCCCTGTACTAATTTTTCAATAAATTCATATATTTCTGGAGCATCATCGGGATATCCGATACTAATTAGTTTTTCTGCTAAGGGAGTGAGTTCCCTAACTTTATAATCATTATCAATATCCAGGATTTTTACATAATCTGCCGCATTAATATAATAATCTCTTGCTGAAAATAGGTCTCCATCCAATTCAGCAATTTCGCCTAAACCAATTAATAAATTTTTGTCTATTTTTAGACATCGATTAAAAATAGCTTTAGCACCTTCAATATTTTTCTCTCTTTTAAGAATTAACATTCCATAATTGGCTCTAGAGCTATCATTTGCATCATTGAAGTAGATAGATCGGTGAAAACATTTCTTAAGAATTGAATAAGATATTTTAATTAGAGAATTTTGATCAATTGAATTTAGAGCACCACCAGTTTGACCCCATTTTCTTGATAGTTCCAGATCACTTCTTTTAATTTCAATACTGTCTAAAGCTAAATAAGCAAGATGATAAAAGGCTGCTTGAATAAATCTTGCATCCTTTAATAAATCCGCAGCATTAAATGCCTCTTTTCTTATCTGTATGGCTGAATACAATAAAACATTGGCATTATCGTATTTATAATCTGCCATGTTTAAGAAACTTTCATCATCTTCGCTCAATTGATATCCTAACTCATTTGCTTTCCACAAAAGGTATCTTATTATTTTATTAGGAAATGTTATCATTTTCAAGTAGTTAGATTCTCTAAAATGAACCTTTCTTATGGCAATAACGGATAATAAAGGTTTTAAGTTAATCTCTTTTTTAATGCTCATTATTTTTTTAGCAGTATTATAAAATTTTACTGCGAATTCATTCTGGGTTTTAAGATCTTCTACTAGGATTAATTCAATTATTGATGTTAAAGCCTCGGAAATCTTGTTTTTTATAGTTTTGGCTAATTTACATCTATTTATCATATCGTAGATGTAATTTCTATCTCCTGATTCATCATATTTTTCCAAAATTTCTTTAAACAAAGTTAAAGCTTCCTCAAAGTGACCAATTCTCATTGTTGATTCTGATAATAACACTAATTCATTAATAGAAATAGTATTAGTTTGCTCTAAATATTTAAAGCATTTATAAGCATATGTATTTTCATGCAACTCTAAAAATTTCTTTCCTAAATTCAGAATATCTTCATTATTTAGCAGTTCTAAAGGAAACAATACATCTAAATATTCCTTTAATATTTCTCTAGCATTTACTATATTATTGAATTCGATGCAAGTCTCATAGTCGAATTTCAATATTTTGTGATAACGATGTAGCTGATTTTTTCTATTGGCTTTTATTATATGTTCAAGTTCTGTTTCCCATCGAGCACATAAATTATCTATTCTGTGAGATTTTTTAATTACATCTCTCATTTCTTTCTTAGTTTCCTCTCCAAATCTTGTCTCTTCAAATAAATCCTTTATTTTGTTTTGTAGAATAGGAAGTCGATTTCTAGCTAAGTTAAACCAATTGATAGATTCTCTTGCATTTTTATATGCCAAAATTCTTCCCACATTCATAAAATCTTCGCTGTAGTTAATGTAATCAATTCCTATTTTCCAAGAAATATCTGCACCTTCGATTAATATCTTCTCCGAAAACTTTTGCATTATTTTTAAATATCTTAAAAGGGAGGGGTATTTGTAATATCCTAACTTAGATTGCAAATCATGTTGAAGATTTTTTCTTATATATCTTAGAAAATAGAGATTTGCCCCTTCACATTCTGCCGCCATTGTATAATATTCAATTGCTTTTTCAATATTTTCATCACAGTTCTCTTCTAGAGCAAGGTTGGAGTAGCAATGACCAATCCTGATATAAGGTCTATAATTATCTTCTTGTATTTCTGATGCTCTATTATAGAAATAAATGGCAGTTTTAAGATCTTCACGCGAACTATCATCCCCCATCTTTATGAGCATTCTGAAATATGTCCTATTCTTCCATTGAAGTTTCCTTGCATATTTATCTGCTTTTAGGGCGAAAAAATTAGCAGCCTCTATATTATTTTTATACTTAGAATAGATTATTGAAAAAGTGTAATATACCCTCATTTTATGGTTATTATTTTGATTATTATCTGGAATTTCTAAAGCTGTTCTTAGATGCGTAATAGCTAGATCCAATTTTTGCGCTCTCTCATCAGCCTTAAGAAAATTAGCCCACATCATATATATTTTAGCCATTTCATGATTACAAATAGTTTTATGAACTATAGGATATCTTACCCGCGGATTTGATTGCGCCTTCTTTATTGATGATTCTAATAATTGAAGTGCTTCAATAAAAATCTGTTCTTTATCTTTAAATTTTACAAACTTTTTCTGTTCATGCTGATATAGAAGACAAGCTAAAATATGGTAAGAATATGGATCATCATATTTTTCGATGTTTGTTTGTAGCAAATCTTTCGCTATTTTTAGATAAGATTTTCCAGGATACCTATGTATTAATCTTCGACCAATCTTCATTAAAAAGTTCGCATATCCATTTTTATCTCTTGGATGGCCATATTTATCTATAAGTACTTTCCATTTGTCATCAGCTCTCTTATCTAATTCAATATCCTCTTTTATTCCTGCCAAATCCCCCAAAAAAATAGCATAAGCATTAAGTAGCTTTCTTTGGTAGAATTTGGTTTTAGCTGCTTGTTCTTCTCCTAACTCAAAAAATTCTTCGGCTTTATAAAAATATTCTTTAGCTTTTTCTTTATCTAAATTCCAATAGAAATGTCCCGTATCAGCGCAAAAAATAGCATAAGATTGTAATGTTGGAACATATTTTCTCTCAGATATTTCTAAGGCTTTTAAAAAAAAATCTTCTGCTTTTTCAAATTGCTGGATTTTTTTACAAAAAATAGCCCTAGTAGTCCATGAAATCGCATCGTTCTCATCAATTTTAATTATTAATTCAAATAAATCCTCAATTTTAGAGATTAAAATACCGCTCTGTTCTCTAGGGATTTCTCTCAATTTTCTTTCAAGTATCTGTGAGTAAAAATGAAGCCCTTTTTTAAATTTAACTAGTTCTACTGCTGCTTTAATCACCTTTTCAGCATTAACATAATCTCCTTCATTTCGAAACTCTATCGCCTTCAGAAAAGACGTAAGAGCTAATTCATGTTTAATATAAGTCTTAAGATTATGTGACCATGGAATTATATCCTCGTAGTTAAGAAATAATTCAATACAATAAAGAATTTGATCCTGATCAAACTTTGCTAAATCAGTTAAAATATAGGCAAACAAAGGGTAATTCTCAGGATTATCTTTTTTTTCAAGATTAAGAGTTAAAAAGTCTCTAACATAATTAATAAATTCTGATTTAGTACCTTTATAGAATTCTTTTATCTCATTAAATTTTTGATAAGATACAAAATCTTTAACTAATCTCTCCTCATCTTCATATCTAGATTTAAAGCAATCTCTCCATATATCATCTAGACGATATTTAATAAAATATAATTTTTTACTCGCTTCGACCTTAGGTTTTTGTCTATCTGTCGTTAATTCCTCAAAAGGTATCTCTAATAAATAATATATTAAAAAATTCAATTTAGAAAGCGCTTTCTCTACATCTTTATTTTGTTTGGTAGTATACCATTCTGTAAAAAACTTCAGAAAATCAATACTAAGTGGTAATGAATTTCTCTGCTTATATATAGCCCTTAAACTTAAATATATAATAGGATTATCCTGGATTGTTAGTTCTTTCTCAATTGTGTACCAAATGAAATTTTTCATACCGTTCGGGACTTTTTCAACTATTTCTTTTGAAAAGGGTAAGTTTTCTATAAATAGCATAATAACAAAATTATGGATATAGTATGGTAAACCTTTATCACTTTTCTGAAACAATAATGAAATAGCATCTGCTAGTTCAGGGCTTTCACTAACAAACGATGTTTCAACCTCATAAAAGTTCATCCAATTTTCTAAAATTATTTTAGTACTTTCTACTGTGGGAGTTAAATTATATAACCAATAATAAAAGCCTATAGGTATTTCATCCTTTAAATAGTCAAAATGAATGTCTTTTATAGTTAAAATAACTTTAAAATCATTATTGATTATCTCTTTTATAAACCGAAATTTTCTTATCAAGCTCTTCCTGTCATCATTCTCACGAAATAGTGCATCAATAGCTATAATTAAATTATCAGAGTTAATAGGATAATCTCGAGTAAAAAACCGAAGTTCATTAATTATTTCACTCTCTTTCCATCTCCCAATAATTGGATTTAAAAATATAACATTCTTAATCACTTTTCTAGCCAATAAGCACTTTTCTAGCCAATAAAACAAATAAGTAGTTTTACCAACCCCTCCTTTCCCTGTGATTATATAAAGTAGGTAATCTGGATTATCAATACTAGGGAATTTAACCCAACTAAAATCAAGAACGTTTTCTTTTTTTAAATTCTCCCAATTAAGTAATTTTTCTCCTGTTTGAGCAATGAATTTTCCACATAATCTATTTTCAAGAAATTCTATTTTTTTTTCCAATTTCAATAATTCTCTACTAGAACTTATAGGTATAGATAAATGCTTAAATGTAAATGGTGTTTCCATAATTATTTCTTTAGAAGGAGGTTTTTCTTCAGCTTTTTCTTTTAAAATTTCAATACCTTCTTTTAATTCTTGTATTTCACTAATCATTCTTTTATGTTCAGTAGGATTATCAATGATTATTTCTTCAAGGATACTTAAGCTTTCTTCTTCGTTTTTTATGTGTTGGGAAAGCAATTGTTTAATTGTTGATATGATTATCTTATTTTCTTCCTGTTCATCTATAACATCAATCAATTTATCTCCTAAATTAGATTCCATTTCATTCATATCACTAATTATTTGTGATTCTGCAGATTTGATTTTGCTTTCAATTGATAGATAGGTTTGAATCATCAATTTCTCTGATTTTAGAGTGTGCAAAAAGGATTCTTTGATAACATGTTTAATTCCCTCTAATATTTGTAAATCTAACTCTGTGTGCTTTTTGGGTAAAAAAAAATCTCTAAATTCTGAATTTAGCAGTTCATCTATAAGTTCTTCCCACTTCTGAAAAGTTTTAACTTTATTTAATGGCTTTTTATAATCTTTTAATAAGTTTTTAATAGTTTGGGAAGGGCTAGTCTTCTTAATTATTTTTGACAATTTCAACTTAAAGCTTTTTGACTTTAAATCATCAAGGCTAAGCTCATGTTCCTGTAACCATCTAATCAAATAATCATTAAATTGTCCTGCTGTCTTAGAATCAGAAAGATAGTCTACAAAATACTGATTAATCCATTTTACTGTTCTTTTTGGTATTCTTCTATTTATCCACCAATTATAAATTCGTTTCCCAAAAAGATAAGAAAGACTCCTCCCAAATAAGTGGCCAAAGCCCCTCACACATATTTCAACAAATAAATTAGGCGCTACAAATATGATATCTCCCTCTTTTAATTCAACCTTATGACTCTTTTAAAATCAATTACATTTTTGTTAAGAAACTATTTAAATATTACTGTTTTGAAGGATTTACTAATAATCAAGAGAAGAAGAATAAAAGATATTTTTTGATTAAAAATAATAAAAACAAGAAATTTTATAAAAAAATGGGCAAATAGATAGCCCATAAAGCTTTCACTTTATAAAAAATTTATTACCCATTCTGTCAATAATTATTATATATTGTTTCTTATATAAACCTTTCGGAGTTCTAGTACATGACCGAAAATGATGGAAGTTATATTTGGAATATTTTAGACGACGAATATGCAGACGGAATATTTTATCAGATTAAAGTCTCAGATTATTATGATAATTCTGTATACGATTATACAGACTATTTTACTATTGAATCTGAAGTCGAAAAAACCATTACTATTACTTCACCAACAAGTACGGATACGTTTTTAGCGGGGTGGAATGAAATAACTTGGACTTCCACAGGAGATATTAATACTGTTAAAATAGATCTATATAAAAGTGGAACATTCTTGGAAACCCTTGGTAGTTTTGAAACTAATGATGGTTCCTTTTATTTTGGTATTGATAGTGATGACTATGTAGATGGAAGTGATTATCGAATAAAGATTAGTGGTACTGGTATAACTGTGGAGGATTATAGTGAAGTTTTTACAATTGAATGTGAGTCGGAGCAAATACCACAAGTAGGAACTATAGCAGGGTTCAATCCATTCTTGATATTGAGCGCATTTTTCTTAATATCGATATTTTTTGCTAGGAAAATTAAGAGAAAACTTTAATTAAATGAATTTAGAAAAAAGGCAAACAATTATGTCGTTAAATAACTATTCATACGGGAACATTATGTCGTTAAATAACTATTTATACGGGAATTTATACGGGAACCAAATTCCCTTTTGAAAAAATTCTGGAACAATATTAGTAATACTACAGAGAAAATTTTAGCAGGAGTGATTTCTATTCTCACTATGATAAAATTAGATATATATTACGTCAATTATAACGATATATGTAAATACTTAAATATTGGACAGAGTACCGTATTTTATCAAGTAAAAAATAAAATTCTGAGGCCTCTCCATATCGAAGGATTCAATGGCTTTAAAAGATCTCCCGAATTGTTGTTGCCCTTACTCAAAATTTGATCTTTACACCCCTAATAAATTTCACCTGTATATTTATCATTATTAGGAGGGTGGGCATGAACTGAATCAATGTGTGCCCGAATATCTGCAGATCCGAAATAGACCTTGATATATTCCCTTTGTTCAAAATTCAACATAATATTTCAAAAGATAATAGCTTTAATCTATTTTAGATAATAAACAATATACTTTTAACAATCATTTCGAATGATTTTATATTATTCTATCAAATTCCTTTTCGGTGCGTAACACAAGGTCAAACTCTCGACCAGTTTTCATCCTTGTATATATATCTTTTAACTATTATTATACGCGATGCACTATTCACAGGTGTAGGTATTTCTAAAGGTTTACTACTAAGATCAATGATTAGCATCATTTCACCGTAAGCTTCACATAATTTATTCTCAAACGCATCTTCGTCTCGATATCCTTCAGCTTTTAATCGTTCTATAAGATTTCTATGTGATCTACCAAAAACACACGTTATCGATTCTAAGTTTGAATCTGAGACTTTTATGACATCCGCGCTATAGTTTTCGCAGAAACTGTCGCATGTCTTTTGAAAACGCTTTTTATTATCCTTATAGGACGGAACAAAAATTAAATTTACTCCGATCTGTCCATCAACTTCACAATCAAAAGGTTTCAATCGTTCTCTATAAAAATCTATACAAATTAAAATTGTAAATCTGATGTTTCGTTTTTCATCTAAAAATACTTTAATTTCATTTCCACACTTCATACATTTATCAGGATTAATTTGATCCTCTAAATACGGTGCTGGATTGATTTTATAAATGGGATAGATATTACCATTGTACAACACAACACATTTATTGTAATAATTCTCATCATAATAACTTCCGCAAATTATTATCATATTCTCAAATACTTTAATTAATTCAATAAAATCTTCTTCAAAACTCAATTCCGGAAAACAAATTATCTCTACATCATTTTTTTTAGCTAAATCCAGTGCAGTTTTAATTTTATTATAAACGATTTCTTTATGTTTTAACTTATAAGGAAAAGTTTCAGTTAATTCAAATTCTAAAGGGACTAAACATATTCTTATAAATTCCTTTTTCTTTAATCCGCTAAGTGTTACAAAATCGATCAAAACTTCTTTTCTAATAATTTTAGGTCTAGTGGTTGAAAAATCTCCCTGTACCTTGTCGGCAATTTCTAAAGTCAAGTTTCCATCAAAAATTTGGATATTTGTAAGGGACTTTAGCAATTCATTTTCATCTTCTTCAGAAATTTCTTCAATAGAATTATATTTTTTGATTTTTTGAAAAAATAGTTCAATTGAATCTAATGCTATATTGAATGGATCTAAATTCCACTTATTAAAAATTCCTTTAACATATTGGAAATCTTTAATATCTAGAGGTTTAAAAATTAGGATTTGCTTTAACAATCCAAAACATATTGTTTTTGCGATTAATAATTCTTTAGTTTCATCGGGTATTATTAGATCTTTAAAATTAGTTTCTAAGAATTTCATCCCATCTGAGATTACTTCACTTTGTTTCCTTAAATCAAACAGATTAGTACTTTTTAGACTATTTATGAAACTATCATCTAAGGGTTCTAATTTCGTTAAAATAAATAACGTGTTATTACTCCAATTTTCATATTTTTCAGTTTTTTTAAATGCTTCTTCATTTCCTTCTATTTTGAAAATACCCTTTGCTTTAATAAATTGTTGGGATGCTTTTTTATATTTTCTCATTTGGATATATGTTGCTCCTAGATTAAAATATCCAGTTGCAAATTTGGGATTAATTTCTAAAGTCTGTTTAAAGTACTTTATGGCTTCAGAATAATTCCCTAATTTAGCAAAAATATTACCTTTATTAGATATCAATCCAGGGTCATTTGGTGTTAAGATTGTAGCTTTATTATAACAATCTAAAGCTTTGTCATAATCCTCTAAATCTGAGTAAATAGTACCTTTAATATTCAATGCTTCAGGAAAGAAGGGATTTATTTTTAATGATTTATTGATATATTTTATTGCTTCAGTGTAATTTCCTTTTTGTTCGAGTGTAAATCCAAGATTATACAATGTATAGGGATTCTTGTTGTTTATCTTCAGAGCCTTATTAAAGCTTTCTAAAGCTTCATCATAACGGTTCAAGTTCTTTAAAGCTAAACCTTTATTAGACAACAAAACGTCGTTTCCAGTATTTATTTTAAGAGATTCATTGTAGCATTTTAGTGCTTCATTGTATTTCTCCAATTTTTGATATGAGTTACCAAAATTATGCCATCCTTCAGAGTGATTAGGATTTATTTCTAAAGCTCTTTGATAATTTGAAAGTGCTTTTTCATGTTCTCCCAATTTTGCTAATAAATAACCTTTATTATGCCAAGGTCTATAATCGTTCTCATTTTTATTTATCGATTTAGAATAACAATCTAATGCCTCAGTATATTTATCTAATTTTTCAAGTGCCATTCCTTTATTAAACCAGACTTCAGAATCTTCAGGATTTATATCTATCGACTTAGAAAAAGCTTCTAAAGCCTCTTCAGTTCTTTTAGAAAGACCTAAAGCAATTCCTTTTTGCAACCATGCTCTTGAATGTTTTGGATCAAGAGATAGTAATTCATTAAAAGTCTCCAAAGCTTTTTCATACTCGCCTTTGTTTCCCAATATCCATCCTTTACCTAAAAGAGCATTAATATCTTTTGGATTTAACTCTAAAACTTTATTGAATTCTATCAAAGCTTCTTTAAATCTATTCATTTTCTGAAATATAAAGCCAATTTGATAATGGGCATTAATCAAGCTAGGTTCTATTTCTATGGCTTTATTAAAGCAACTAAGAGCATCCTCAGTATTCCCACTATTATAATAATTTAAACCCTTATTATACCATGTATCAGATATAATTGGATTTATTTTAATAGCTTGGTCGTAACATTTTAATGCTTCCTCATAATTTCCTAATTTACTCAAAGCAATTCCTTTATGCGACCAAGCTCTTTCTAAATTCGGATTAAGAGATAAAGCCCTATCTAGACAACTGACAGCTTTTGGAATTTTATTCATTCCTAATAATTGAATTCCAAGATTTAACCAATAAATTGGATTATTCTGAGAAATTATTCATCCCTTTTTTTTAATCGAAATAATTAAGGTTATCATTAATATCGTTTACATTTTATCATTAATATCGTTTACATTTTGAATATGTAAACTGGTCAATTTAAAATGTTTTACTCTGTTTTATTAACCATATGGCTAATTATCTTCTTCAAAAAAATACAACTTTAGGGAATTGGAAGGTTATATCAGATCATCCTTTTAAAGAAGGAGGACAATCTGAATTATATGAGGTTATTAAAGGAGATGATAATTCTTGTGAAAAATATGTATTAAAGGTATATAAAGAACAAAAAGCTCATTCTCGAAGAACTGAATTTTTTAATCGATTTGAAAATGAAGTAAAGGCATTATATATTTTAAAGAACGAAGAAAAGATTAATTTTCATTAAGAATAATTGAAGAAGTAGACCACAATATGCCTTTTGTTATAAATCAAGAATTAGAGATAATAATATATGAGGAGAGTAACCCAGACCAAATTTTACAGAGCTTCACAAATGGAGATACCTCACTAGATTATCGGATTGATGAGATTGGCGAACTTTATATTGCAAACTTCAAGACTTCAAAGAAATCAGCGGTTTATGTAGTTGAAATTTATAGAGGAGAGTTCTTAATTGGGTCATTTACATTCGAAACATATAGCTCTAAAAAAAATTTAGGAGCGATGATGGGCAAAAAATTAAGGAGATATATTCTGTTTTGAGTTTAGAAAATAAATTACATATCTTTCTCCTTGAAACCACATCTATTGCACCTTCATTTATTAGAAGTGTAACAACTACTTTCGATCGACAGTATCTTAACTTTTTCCTAATCATGACTATTGATTATTCAGAAACAACATAAAAGCTTAGAAATACTCAAAGAGAAAATATTCCACATTCAAGAGGAAAAGACAGAAGATTAATTATATTATAAAGAAAAATTGAAAAGTTCAATCTAGAACTTTTTCAAAAAAATTTCTTGAATTGTTAAGTCTGTAAGTTTCATTGGGGATCTTTTTCTTCGTATATAGTAACAATAGATTTGTAAGAAAGATTACAAAACATTTATTAAAAAAAAATGTGTTTTATCCGATCATAACAAGAATTTTAGTTTAAGTAATTTTTTTAAGTTTTTCAAGTAATTTTTTCGGAATTTTAATTACATAATATTTCAAGGCTATTTTCAATATCTTGATATTATTCTCGATATTTCTCCCATACCTCTGTTATCTGTTTCATTTTTTCTTCTTTGAGTTCTGCAACTTTATTATAAAGTTTAATTCTCGGAAGAATATGAGGTTTATTTACTCTAACATAAGAAGGTATATATTTTATATGCCCTGTTTCAATATCATTAGCATATATAGGAATTGAATATTCATCAGAATAAGATGTTTTTGTAATATAAAGTACAATGAAATCGTTAGAAGTTAATCTCTCAACGATTATTAATGTAGGTCTTATCTTAAAGATATGTGAATCAACAAAAGAAACTTTGCTTATAACGATATCTCCTTTTTTAAATACTCCCATGCTTCATCCTCCTCTGGGGAAAACATTCCTGTATTTGTCATAAATTCCTCTCTTAAATCTTTTTCACTTTGTTCTAAAATATCTTTCCCTTTTTTTGAATTGAAGAAGGCTCTAAGGTCAAAATCGGTTTCTTTCTTTTCAATTTCACTCAATCTATTTACGCCTCTGATTGATATTGTTAACTTTTACAATAGAATAATAATCATTAAACTATAAAATCTTACTCTTTTTTTTTAATTATTTTTAATTATTTTTAATATTATATATCTTATTCGACTTTTTTCGACTTAGATAGTGCTTTCAGCTCTCCCCTTACTTTCATTAAAAGGTTTCTTAACATATTTTTCCCTTTTTCTTTTTTCCCAATACCCCAAAAAGAGTCTGATTTTGAGTTTTCGATTAAAATTGAATTGCCTGTTGCAAGTAATTTCTGTTTAAGCTCATCATTAGAAAATTTAATTTTGAGCACTTCATACATTCTCTCAACTTTGATATTGCTCCAATTCTTAACAATATCCCAAAAAAATAAGCCGTGAGCAAGAATAAATAGATAAATGAAACAATTTGATATGAACAATAATACCTTTTGCTCAGAATCTCAATCTATGTAAGTGCTTAGTCAGTCTTGTAACAAAGATGGTCTAATGAAATCCTCTGGTTGTAATCATCTTCTGTAGGATCGACTATTCTTCCTTCAACATGAATTGTATGTAATACACCATCACTTGAAGTTTTACCTATAACAGTTAAAATCTCCACCTTACAAGCCATAATATATACCTACTAGTTTTGAATATTTTCCAGACTAATGAATGTTTGAACACAATTTCCGCAATAAATCGTTCCACATTACTAAAAGCAGCAATTCTAACTTTTATTTCGGTCATAAAAATTGCCTTTTAGGTTAATAATGCATTTTATTAGTCTTTAATGCAATATTATGATATATTATTTAACGTTTTTGTAAAATTAATATATCTAGAAATTAATTCCTTAATTTCAACAGGAATTAACTCATTTTTTTTTACATCCTTAATTTTTTCAAAATGATCACTCCAATCATCCTCTTCGAGTCACTTTTCTAATAGATCTCTAATTTCATCCGCTTTTTTATAAAATCCTTTGAGTTCCTTTAAAATTATACTATAAGATTTTGTCTTTGCTAAAAATTCTAATAGAAAAATTTTAGTAATTTTTACCAACAAACTTTCTATATAATTGCCAAATTCGGTCTCCAACTAATAACAAGGGAAGAAAAACTATTTAGTAATGAGAACTGGTCTAATCCAGAATGTGAGGATGATTTAATAAAAAAGGGTAGGAAATTTTTAGTTAAACATATAAAATAAATGAATTTTGACTCAAATGATCATAAATTTGACATAAATTTGACAAAAATTTATATAATTTCTAATTTTAAAATTAATTGCTTCTTATAATCTTATAATTGCTTCTTATGATCTTATAATAAATATAGAATTGAAAAATAGATTACCAACCTTTTACGAAAACCACAAAATTATCCTACTCATCTCTCATTTTATAAGTTTTATCTTAAGAATTCAAAGATAAGATCCCTATTTAATTTTTTTCCAATCTACATTTTTTTCTTTAAAAGTAAAGAAAATTATAGTGATTCATAATGATAACTGCTAAAAATAGTTATAAGGTTTGGAGTGTAAAATCATGAGAAGAAAAAATTTATCTATTTTTATGTTATTAACGATTTTCTGTATTTTACTCTTGAATTTTCAATCTATCATTGTTATTCCTGACGTAAAATATTGTTCCCAAGGTTATTCGCTAAATAATAGTGGTTCTAAGGAGTTTAACAAAATAGAAAGTGTCGAAACAGATTCTTTTACCTTGTATGGGTTTTCAACATTTGGAGTGTCTACATGGGCTAAAAATGGCGATTGGATCGCGTACGACTTTGAAACTATCCCCTCTCTTATAATTGAAGTTTCAATGGTAAATGATGCCGAATGGAACGCTAAACCTAATGACGGCATTTTTACCAACTCGGTGTTTGGAAGTAAGAACGATAAAGGATCTGGGGTATTCTTCCCCTCACATGAGGATAAATGGAGGGTTGTCTTTCGAAATCCTACATACATGACTACAATAGTTTATTATACAATTGAGACTTCCCCCAATATTATAATTCGTAATCCAAGTTCATCTACTACCGCCTATACAGACACTACTTTAGAAATCAGATGGAAGACTAATTTTGGGGCATGGGTTAATATTGAACTATATAAAGGAAACTCATTTAAATCCACATTACTATATAACACGTATAATGATGGATATGCTTCAGCCTACATTCCAGAAGATTACAGTGAAGGAGATGACTATAAAATTAAAATAACAGATGAAAGCTCCGGTGAATTTGATTTTAGCGAGCAATTTTCTATAAAACACCCTAAAATCGAAGTTTTATACCCTTTTGAAGGTGACATTTATATCCCACACTCTACACGAAGCATTATTTGGCAAAGTTCCGGAATAAATTCGAAAGTAAGTATTGAATTATACTTAAATTCTGTTAAAATTTTACAAATTTCTAACGAGACTTCAAATGACGGCGAGTTTAGATGGACAATATGGCAAGGAGAAGAATTTGCTCAAGATACCTATTCTACCTACCAAATACAAATAAAAGATACCAACGCTCAAAAATATATTGGATCAAGCCCTTTCTTTACAATAACTAAAGAACATTATATGATTATACTCTCTCCAACAATAAATATCTCATTTAATACGGGAAATTACTTAGATATCTCATGGGAGACTGATTCTACAGCATATTGGGTCAATATTCGAATAATGCAAGAGAATATTATAAAAGAGAATATAACGGATGTAAGGAATAACGGCTTATATCAATGGAAAATCCCTAATGACTTTAAGGTTGGGGCAAATTATTATATTCGCATAGAGGCACCTGATAATAGCGTAAATGCGACAAGCGAATTATTTACGATAGAAGATATCCCAAGACTTAAAGTAGCAGGATATAATATCCCTCTTTTTTCAATTATTATTAGTTTAATGTTGGGTATATTCATATTCAGATATAAAAAAATTAAATTAGAAAGAACTCAGGTGTAGTTCCTTGAAAAAATCTGTTAAGACTAGACATATTCTACTTTCAGTTTACTCGACATTAAATTATGTAAAACATATTTAGAAGAAGAAATTGAAATTTAAGAATTTATGATTATTTTGTTTTTATAAATCACAAGAAATAACAATTTCCCGTTTATTTTCTTTTGCTCGGTCTATTGCTTTTTTCAATAGCTCCTTTAGCACTTTATTCAGTCTTCTAAATTTTTTTTTAGCATTATTATAATCACCCATATTAATACCATACCTTCCATTTAATTCTATTAATGCCTCCTCCTTACTATACAATAAATCTACAAGCTTTAACACGTGTGCCATACTCCTAAATTCTTTAATGTTGTTTGGTACAATACTTTTTTGAATGAAAATTTTTGAATATAATTCAGCAGCCTTACTTATAAAAAAGACGAGGATAGTTATGAGAATATAAATGTCCCTTCCTATACAATGGAGATATTAAAGGATACAAGGAAGGACATACTTATAACTTTAAAAAGAATGAGTGATAAATCAGGAAAAGAAATGGTAACATTTATGAACTTCTTACTCGAATTAGGTGAAAATGCACATGATAAAACAGTGAAAGTTCGATATGGCCATCTATTTTTCTAATAGTCTGCAAAGAAGTTACTTTACAATTATCTAAAAAAAAAAGTTTTTAATGACTCTAATTTAGAAATCGATTCTGGAATAACATCTACCATTGTTTCAATTAACAAAATTGATTGAAGTGTTTTTATATCACCAATTGATTGGGGTAAGTATTATATATTTTTTTAGATGGCAAATCTCCTACTATTTAGTTTATTTTAAACTCATTCTTATTAAATTACTTCTTTTTTAATGAATAATATATTATTATATCCGCTTATTTTAGGATTCACTAAAGTGACAATCAAGTGTTCTAAATATTAATGTTAATGATTTGATAATTAAAATTAATAGAATAAAAAACAAATTATAATTACGTTAAATTACCATAGTAAAATTCCAGTATATTTAATGATATCTATGAAAAGAGTAAGATCCCATAAAATTGAAGCTTTATTAGATGCTTTCCTAGAGAAATTCTTCGTTGACTGGGTTTGTAACAAGCTACATAAAGATTATAGTTTAGATTTCATTATTGGAATTACCTTAGGAAAAAATAGAGAAACTACTACTGACATTAACTTCTTTGTTCAAAATAAAGGGACTGATTTTATAAAACAAACAGAAAAATATGTAATTTTAGATATTGACCCTAAATTCCCTTATCATACCTCAAATTTAAGGAAAAATTAAGTTTTACAATGGTGAGTGGTACAGAAAATCTAACAACCTTAAGAATATCTAATTACTCCATTTCATAATAAAAGGTGTCTAAAACATTTAAAATATGATACCCGGGATTTCCTCCTTCCTTCTTCATTTTCAACATTGTATTTAAATCATTATCTGTTAAAATTAGTATAATCTTTTTATAAGTATTGAAGATGCTATGACTTTTTGAAATTGCTTGTGGGGATGGATTCTTATTACATATTAAAAATCCCAATTTTCCCCAAGGATCTTGCATGTATTCAAAGACTTGAGAAATTTCATTTTTTCCAATTTCAGTTTTATCATAGCATTTAAATTCGAATACTACAACCCTTGCTCTTAATTCATGGTAAAGAAATCCCCATGGATTTTTTCCATCTAAATTATGATTTGAAACTAAAAGATCTCTTCGATTCATATTATGATATGTTCTTGGTTGGATTCTAGGATTTGTTAAAGGGGGGATAAATAATTCGGATATTATCTTAATCACAATCCTCTCATATTCCATCCATCCCGTTCCAGGGGGACAATTTGTTAAACTTTTAATTAAAATATCATATTTATCTTCTACCACACTATCCCCTATTTATTTAAAAAGAATTATCAAAATTTCGAATTTTCTCTTCAAATTCTTTTTTGAATTTTAGAGACTTTATTACAAAACCAAAATCTAAATATCCTCTAAATTTATATTCTTCCCGCTTTGATACGAATGGCGAGAATTGTGAAATTATTACCATATCATCATTAAACGAAAATGTAATAGCATGAATTGTAGTTTGATTTGCGATTTGATAGACTATATTATTTTTTTTAAAGAGTTTAAATGAAAGGTATAACGATTATTTTAGAGCATTCAGATATGTTTTAAACGAAGCTATAGAGAATGCCGTGGATTTTATCTTAATTTGCGGCGACCTTATTGATAGTGAACGAGGTGTATCTCCTTCGATGTTAAGAGACATTATTTTTTCTATAACCGAGTTCAAAGATAAGTGTAAGGGAACTTTGGGAAGAGATATACCCATTTTATGCATCGAAGGAAACCATGAGAATCCTTTTTTCTCAGACCATACGTGGTTAAAACTCCTTACTGATTTGAAATTAATAGTTTTATTATCAGGTGTATACAATCCACAAGCTAAAACATTAACTTTTGGTTCTGGTGGACAATACTCCGTGAATAAGACATGCGTGTATGGCATTAGTTACTATGGTACCTCTACCTCAGATCTATATCCGCTCATCCAGAAAGAGATTAAAAAATTCGATGATAAATTTAATATCTTAATGATGCACTATGGAATAGCAAAGTACGATTCAAGAAAGCCTGGTGAAGAATTAACACAAACTCTTATAGATTTACATGAAAATATCGACTATTTAGCACTAGGTCACTTTCATAACCAATATGTTCTACCAGAAGGAGAAGAAGATAGCTGGATCTTAAATCCTGGTAGTCTTGAAAATAACGAGATTACCGAACTAGAAAGCGACCGTGGAGCATTCTTAATAGAAGTATTTGATGATGCTACTTTTCAATTTACCAAGATTACGTGCGAAAATGGAACTACTGAGGATAGTTTTTCGATTCCTAATAGGAAATTTTTTGCGTTTAATGAGACGGCTCTGTTTGACCTCAGTGAGACCAATTCCTTTAGTGAGACAATGCTGTTTGTTCTCGATAGACTGAAGAAATTAGGAATTCCTCCTAAAACAAATGGAGCTCTTGATACATCGAATTTGGATGTCCCGGTGGTCTATTTCACATTATCGGGGGTAGTACCATATTCCCGGCGTGAAATCAATATTAGTACCCTTCGAGAAGCTATAATGGAGAACTTTGACGTGCTTGGGGTGCGAATTCTTAATAGAGTCTTATCTTCGATGGATGAGCCCATTCTCATGAGCGATGATTTGACTTTTGACCAAATGGAAAAAGAAATTTTGGAAGGGATAATAGAAAATGAAGAAGAGTACAAGCCTCACAAGAATAAGATCATTGATTTATTTTTAAAAGTAAAAAAAGGCCTAAAAAGTAACCCAGAATACGATGAAATAAAAGCTTTTGTATCCCAATGGTTTGATACTAATATTACCATGTTTTTAGAAATGATAAAAAAACAGGAAGAAGAGCCTATAGAAGAAAAAGTGAAGAAAACCCCAAAAAACAAGGCTAAGAAGAAAAAAGCTGAAAAAGAGGTTGCTAAGGCTGAATTAGGATTTGATGGATTAGAAGAACTTAATAAACTATCAGAAGAAGATAATTCTGACATTATTGATGATAGGGATTTAGAATTCTAAGGAGGAATGAAAAGAAATGTTGCATAAGATAGAGCTTATTGATATAAAAACGCATAAAATCACAAAAATCAATTTTAAAAAAGGTCTAAATGTCTTGCATGGAGACAACGGTACGGGGAAATCATCAGTATTAGAAATGATCGGTTTTGTATTATTTGATTTCCTTCCTGAAAACCAAGCAGACTATGTACGAGAAACTCATTCTGATAAACCAGAATATGGAAGGGTAAGGGTTTGGATCACTGACATTAAGGGGCAGCCTTATATAATTGAACGTACAGTTGGTAAACCGGGAGTCATTGTTAAGGATGCACTAACTCTGAGTAAGGTTCCAAAGATTAGGGGTGTCAACCAGTTGAAGGCATGGATCGGAAAGAATATACTACCAATGCATAATATTAAATTAGATAAACTCTTTGATTCTTCAATTGGAATACCACAGGGAACCTTCATTAATCCTTTTCTAAGAAGGGAAAGTAACAGAAAATTATATTTTGATCCTATAATGCAGCTTGATGTCTATGAAAAAGTATTTAAAAATCTTAATGAATTAAACAAGAAATTTGAACCGGATGTGCAGGTCATTAACGAGACAATGCATGAAATTATTGGAGAGATAAAAGTAAAGGAAGAAATACAACAGAGAAAAAAGTCTTTAAATGCTGAAATTGTTTCCTTAACTGAAAATTTAACCAATTCTGAAAGTAAATCCAAAGTTCTTAAAGAAAAACATGAGGAAATTAAGAAAATAAAAGAGCAAATTGATGAAGCTCAAAAAAAATTAGACCAGTTGAATATAAGATCTGAAGAAGAAAATAAAAAACTTGAAGATATAAAGATTCAATTAGCAGATGCCCAGAGCGCCAAGCAAATCTGTGATGATACTAAAGAAGCCCATGATAAATATGTCGATCTCGATTCAAACCTAAAAATCTTAGAACAAGAATTTGATGAGCTAAATGCTCAAAAAGAAGATTTGAGCAAAAAAAATGAAATATACATTAAGAATAGTACTAAACTCACTCAATTAGAAGAAGAATTGAAGAAAGCCGAGGCCAAAGAGAAAAAACTTCCTAAGCTAGAAAAGATTTATCAAAAACACTCGGAGCTCGCTGATAGGATACGGGAAATTGACGCTAAAATTGGAGTGATTAACGCAAAAGAAGAACAACAGGTAAGATTAGAAGAAAAAGCATCTACCATTTCCAATAATATAGAAACTCTAAAAGAAAAGTTATCAGAACTTCCCGAATTAGAAGAAAGATTTAATAATATGGAAGCTATTGAACTGAGGATCAAGAAACATGAAATCAATGTCGAAAGTTTGACCAATCAACTTGAATTTTTCCAAAATAACCAAGAAAAAATTAATCAGCATAAGTGCCCGTTTGTGGATCAGATATGTAAAAATCTAGAAGAAGGAACTTTTGATGAGGACATTTTTAATAATGAAATTAGAACAAAAGAAAAATCTCTTCAGGATACTCAAAAACAAATAAAAAAAAATAAAGAAGAGATTAGTGAAAAAAAAAAACTTAAAGAGAAAATAGATGATCTGGGGAAAGATAAAACTACAATCAACAATTATAGAATTCAACATCAAGACTATCAAAATGAAATTGAAGCTTTTAAAAAAGAAGTTGGAATAAAGCCACAAGTGATTAGAAATAAAGAAGAACAAGAACAGAAAAGACAATTGTTAGAAGAAGATGTAGAAGAATATCTAGTAATTAAAAATGAAGTGGAAAAAATACCTGTGTTAAAAGAAGGTATTGAACCGTTGCGATTACAAGTAACTAACCAAAATAAAGAAGTTAAAAACATTAAAATAGAAATAAAAAAATTGGAACATATCCCTGGTGATTTGAGTAAAACTAAAGACATTATAGCCTCACTAACCGATAGATATAACAGTTTCATTTTACACATAAAGACTGCTAATAAAGTACCACATCTTGAAGCCAAGAAGGATAGTGCCTTTACTAACCTAAAGGAAACCGAAAATCAATCAAAACATCAAGATCAAATATTAACAGACTTGAAACCTAAGTTTGATAATGAGGAATTTCTTAGAACTGATAAAGACATTAAAGATACTGACCAGAATATCGCTGTTCTTAATAGCCAATTAGATGAGAAGCGTAAGAATTTAGAGGAATGCGAAGCTAAATTGAAAGAGGTTAGCGAAAAAGAGGAGGAATTAGAGGGCCTGAAAAATCAAAAGGCTAAAATTAATACCTTAAAATCATTTCTAGAAAAACTTAGAGTTTGGATACGTGAATTTGTTCCAAAATTCAGAGCCGCTTTGATAGCAAAAATCAATGTTATTGCCTCTGAAATTTATCGTAGCATCCGGGAGGAGGAGGATGCCGGATTAAAATGGTTAAAAAATTATGATATCGAGATCACCACTTCTAAAAGCAGTAAAAAGTTCAGCAAATTATCTGGAGGTGAAAAAATGGCAGCTGCGTTATCGGTACGACTGGCAATTCTCAAATCACTTGCAGATATTGACTTTGCCTTTTTTGACGAACCTACAACTAATTTAGACCAAACTTCACGGATAAATCTGAGTAAGTATATCCACAATATTAAGGGGTTTGAACAATTATTTGTGATTTCACATGATGATTCTTTTAAACGGCAAAGTGAATATGTAATAAAATTCACTAAAGATGATCAAGAACAAACTAAGATTGTAGTTCTCTAAATAAATATATTCCCGTTATATCTACAAGAAATTTTTAGAGTTATTTTTCGAACCAAATTATACAATGGTTTAAAGTTTTATAAGACTGATTTACACATCCATCATCCTATTAATATTAAAGATAACCTATTTATAGAAACTCTATTGAAAATTATGATTTTTTAACAAATTAGTTATTAATTCTATTATCTCTTTAACAATAAAGTAAAAATTGTTTATTTCATTATTAACTAATGGAGGATTAAAATGGCATTAGGTGTAGAACTGCAAGATATTCAATTCAAGTATCAAAAACAGATAGATTTAGTAACTGATATTATGTCTTTTACACAATATTTTATGGAACAGAGAGATGCAAAACTAAAGGAATTTTTAAATAAAGAAGGCGTTAGAGAAAGATATCAACAATTTTTAAAAATGATAGAATGGTCAAAAGGGCAACCCAATGGAACAGGTTTTCAATTTAGTAAAGATCCCATAGATGTCTCATTTTATCATATGTTATTAGAAGAAACAAATCCTAAGAAGAATTACTTAATGAAAATGACACTGATTTATCTCTTTGCTATTTTTGAAGCGTTTAATAAGGACTTCTTCGTTAAATTATATTCTAGTAAGCCAGAGTTAATGAAAAGTGATAAAAAACAAATTAGCTATAAACAAGCATTAGGTTTTACATCTTTAGAAGATTTACATGAGGTTGGTGGTCACTACCAAGAAGCTCATTCTCTTCTAAACATAATAAATCATTAATACTGTAAGCATATTGTCTTTTAAATAGGATTAAAACATTTGATCTATATGACAAAATATTCTACAGTTAGAATTATAACTTTTTTATCTTACATTATTTTATTAGTAATAGGTTTCTTTTTTAACAACGTTACAGTAATGTTTTTCATAGCGATTGGTTACAGTTTTATTGATATATTCATAACACCTCATATTAAAGAGCTTAAAGAGAAAAAGAAAGAAGAAAATAAAATTAAAAGTTATTTCAATGAAATTCGAAACTTTTTGGGTTATCTTTTTAGTGATGAATATAAAAATCATAACCCTCAAACGAGTAATAATGACGAACGATTAATCGTAGATTTAAGTATCCTTAAAGACAAAGAAAAAGAATTAAAAAAATACTTTTGTTTTATGATCCGAAAGGATGACCCTACTAAACATAAAAAACAATTATCAATCAAAAGGGGAAAGTGGATGATTCATTTTAGAATACATAAACCGTTTGAAGCTACATTATATTTAAGTGAAAAATTAATAGAAGAAACTAAGATTGTACAATCAATAGAACTTCTTTTGAATGATATGAAGGATTATACTAAAGAAAAATTCAAAAAATTCAAAAAAACCTTTTAACTTATCAATCAAACTGAAATTATAAAACAAAAAACAAAATTCGTGAATAAAATTATTAATGAAAGAAAGAACTAATTTTTCCAAAGAAGATAAAAATTCAATTTAATCCATTCAGGACTTATAATTTTGTTAAGTGGGCTAAAAGTCTCGGTTTCGTATCTACATTTGCCGATAATGATTTTTTTGTGTTTTTAATCTTTTTAGAAGAGTGCGAATTGTTATGTCCACTAACGGTTGGTCATGGTAAAATAAAGGAAGCTTTAGGGGATAGTTACTTGAAAGTTATTAGACAAGAAACGGATACAGCCCTCTATCACCCAATGCAGTTTTTTGAGATTATAAATTGGTTAAACCACGCAAATTCTAAAAAACCTCCTTATTATTATTAAATTTTTCTTTAAATAATCCTATTTCAAATAATATAATAAAAGGATATGAAAACGATGAAGAAGGAAGTATATGAGAAAATAAAAGATGATCTACCAGAAAATTTAAGGAAGGATGTTGAAAAATATGGTTTGGAAAGCTTTGAATTTGAAGTATTAGACACTGCTTCGAGTCAAGAAGAGTTAAACAGAAAACAGAGGGAATATATTAAGAAATTTAATTCAGTTGAACCTCAAGGATACAATTTAACGGAAGATTTGAGGGAAGAAGAGCGAAAACCGATACACATGCGAATTATAAAGGAAGATAGTAGTAGTGGATCAACAAGAGAATCTTTAGGGTTTTTTCAGGAGCATTATCACGTATTAGGAGAAGTTAAGTATATTGTACTCTACCACGCTGAGAGGGAGTGGTTAATAAATCCCGAACTTTGTCATCAATATTGTATCATTATAGGGGAAAAGGTCCAGTTATGGATGTTCGGGCTTACCTGGGGATATTATGGGGAAGGTCCGAGCGGTTTACACTATATATTGCAAATGATAGATCCTGAATTTACATACGAACAAGTGATAAGCTTGGATCGGACAGCAAAAGAGCCTATCACGCTTGAGAATGTTAATGGAAGATTAATCTTGAGAATTTTTGATGAATCTGTTAGTTCTCTACTGCGTGGGAAGGATAATCACCTACCATGGGTAAAAATTTGAATTAGAATAATTTTTGGAAATA
>SDBT01002447.1_pt1 | contig 32840 bp, 39 predicted proteins | sample 2277101 | NCBI WGS metagenome assembly SDBT01 (sample SAMN10404973, study PRJNA504765) | marine sediment metagenome | isolation source: marine sediment core GS10_PC15, 103 cmbsf | place: Arctic Ocean: Southern Knipovich Ridge | collected 2010
ATATTTACTAAAAAGTTCTACATTGATCTGAATAATAAGATTCGCTTCGCCTGGACTAATTGAAATGCTTCTGATACTTTTAAGCCGACTTCTTGCACCATTACAACTCCCACCGATATTTGGTTAGTTTTGGCAGAAGAAGAAGCGTGTTATAAATTTTTCTACATGTTTTGCTGAATTTAGAAGCCAAACAATAATTAAATAAACATAATCTATATTTAGATTATTATAAAATATTACATTTAAAGTATGAAACGGGAGGAACAATTGTGAAAGTCCAACTTAAATACTTTGTAGTAATCCTTTCAGTTGTATGCATAGCCGTACTTTACTTTTTATCAACGCTCGCTCAGGCAATCATGATAGAACTTAACGAGGTGCCAGACAAAGAAGGAAAACAAGTGATTGTTGAAGGAACAGTAACAGAACACTATATCACAACATTTGGTGGACACATCATCAACATAAAAGACATGGACAACCAAAGCAACTTCGAAGTCATCGTATTTGTTGAAGAAGAAACAATGGTAGAATATGGAGACAAAATAAAGGCAACCGGAAAAGTACAAAAATATAATGATGAATGGGAGATTGTAGTAAACGATGCACGATTTGTAGAAATACTACAAAAATGGAGCAACATCACCTTTCCCTTATGGCAACTCGCAGAAAATCCCAGCAAATATGTCGGTATAAACATAAATGTCACCGGGGTCGTCGAGAGAGATTATGATTCCTATTTCTATCTCATTGATTCAGAAGAAAAACATTCAATAGTTGTTTCTTACGATTCATCAAAATTTCATAATTTTACCCAAGGAGACAACGTATATGTACGAGGGCAATTTGTTTACGATGAAGAAACACTACGATTCAAAATAAACGTGAAAGAAGAGAGTCACCGTATCTCTGTCGTGGAGACGGAGTAGATCATGTTAGATCTCGCCCTTATTTTGGTGTTTTGCATTCTCGGAGTTCTCATGGGTGTTGCGACGGGACTTCTTCCTGGTCTGCATGTAAACAATATCGCACTAATTTTACTCTCTCTTTCTGGCACGATTGTCGCGCTTTGTTCGCCGCTTTTTTCCTATGGGATATCGGAACAATTCATTTTTGTCCTGATATGTGGATTTATTATAGCCGTGTCAGTTTCTCACACGTTTCATGATTGCATACCGACCACTTTCATCCAGTAGTTCCGAAAGTAGATTTTGAAATCACAAAATCGAACTAAGATTGATTTTTCAAGCAGATTTAATGACTTATTTCAATACCAAAACAGCACAAAAAATGAAAATACAAACTAAAACGACTTTCAAAACTAAAAAATATGAGATGGAAATCTAGTCAACACTAAACCAAATAGAAAAAAAAAGATATATCAAATCATATTCGTCAACCTCCTGGATCAATGGTGTATAGCATCGTCCCAAACAACTTGGCGGTTATCAGGTGATATTCTTCTACCTTGCCATACAGGGCAAGCCAAAGAAGAACATCTGCCAGAATCCACAAATTATAGAGCAGGATTGAGAACATGAAATAAAACAATCTAATATAATAATTCTTAGACGTTGTCTTGGGCAGATATGAATGTTTTTTAACCCTATATGAAGTTTCTATTCCCCAACGCTTACCATACAAATCGAAGAGATATTCAAGCAAATCCACATCTTTATCATCATAATCCTCATTGGTAGCAAAAACCCGTTTGACTTTCTTACCCTCCTTTAGTTCTTCTTCAAGAATTACTAGATTCAATTTTACATCTTTGAGAATAAAATCTGTGACTACTGATGGTGCAGGAGTTACCTTCATTAGATCCCGTATGTTTTCCTGCCGTACCGCAGGCATCAGATATTTCAGATGAAAATGTTCGATCGCTCTGATTGATTTAGAATCAAAGAACCCACGATCAACAAACACTCTTCTTATCTTTATCCGCTGAAGCGCATAGCTGAGTAGTTTTTTGATGAGTTTATCTTTACTTATATTGTCCAATGCACTAACGGGCAACGCCAGAAGTGTGAAACGTTTCCCAGCCTCCACGATATTGATGGTGATGAACTTGTAGCATTTCGCTGTTCCCCGATCTGGCTCCTTGCCGACTACCATAAAACTGGATTTATCTCCATAAAAATACCATTCCGTGAAGTCGATAGCAACATCATATCGTTTCCGCACATCAAACAGATTGTTTTTCCTGGCCATCTCCCATACAACCTCAAATAACGTTGTAAACATCTTTTGAACGTCTTTGTGATCAGGATGTTTCTTCAAATGATACAACAATGTATCTGCGTCAGGACAACCCGCAAAGGGTCTTAGTTCTTTGAATGTTTTATTTCCGTTCTCTGCAAAATCTCTTGTCTGCCCCATATGTATAAGGAGGTCAATGAACTGGTTTTTCTTGTAGATTGTATTGTTTTTCATGTTCAGGTTGATGAATGGTGCAAACCGTTTCTTGAACAGCCTTGCGATTTCTCTTGCTTTGTCTCTTTTCTGATAGTATTGATTCCGTTCTTTTGTTTTCTTTTTTGGTTTTTCTGGTTCTAATGTCTTTATATCGAGGAGTATACCAAATTTTTCAGAGAGCCCTTCAATTCTAGTAACTATGAAGTCTAATAATTCTTTTGTTTGTTCATCGAGAATATGATTTACAAAATAGCCTATTTGTGTCCTGTCTGGTGTTTTATCAAAACCAAGTTTGAACTTAATGGCTGGATTTCGTCTGAGATATTTAGTCAGTTTGGCGTGGAACTTAATTCCTTTGAGTTTCTGGAATAAAACAAGTTTGAAAAGAGATTCATAGGAGAACTTTATTTTTCTATAGTTCTTGTTTTTAAATAAAACAGAATCATATTTATTGAGAAAGTCAGCTATCCTGATATTTTTCTCGTTTTTGAATAGTTCAAAGGTCTTATATATCTCCTTTTCAATGTGTTTTTTGGAGATATTTCGTTTGCTTCCTGGCATGCGATTATTTCCTGCCAAGGGAGGAGGCGCAACTCCTACCTTTGGTTCAATATGCCACCATAGGGATTTGAACCCTAATCTTAATGCTGGGAAGACATTCTGTGTTACTACTACACCATGGTGGCTTTACTTTTACTTTCAATGAATGGTTGTCTTATGAACGGTTGATACATCGCCATAAACCTTATTAACTAGTAGATATATAAACCTTTTGTATAACAATGGTAGATATTCCATCTAATTATAAAAATATTTTAGATGTTAGAGCAAGAGAAAAAATTCTTAGAATCCTCTATGATGGAAAAGAACGAAGTGCTTATTCTATTGCAAAAGAAGATGAGATAAATATTACATTGGCAACTGTTGTAGAGCATTTAAAAAAATTAGAAAACAAGGGATATATAGTAAGCGAGGACACCACAAAGGGCGATTTAAGGAGAAGGCATTACAAAATAACAAACTCGGGAAAAAACTCTCTTGATGCGTTTTATAGAAATCTGACTGAGGAAATAAGAAAAAGACCTGAAATCTACAGGTCTTTTAAAGAGTTTTTACGAGGACAGTAAAAGACAATGAACTGGGAAGTCATTACAGAGGATGACAAACAAATTATCCTCCAAGTAAAAACTTTAGATAATAAAACCAAAAGAGTTCATTTGATAAGTTCTCCAGGATCAAATACTGTTGGTGTATTTTATATCGATGACATTCCTATAGGTATTTTCGATCCAGAAATTAAGGAAAAATCTATAAAATTGGGAGTGTGGAACGCACTTTTAGATCATGAGGTAATGCATCTTTATCCAGAGTTTGTTGCTCAGTGGTATTCCGTAATGGATGTCTTTCCAGAAATTATAGACATCAATATCAAGAGGCTCATACCCAATGTATTTGAAGATATTGCAATAAACCACACGCTTTTTCTATGGGAGGCGTCTCCTATTCGTGGCGGGCCATATTTCAAAAAATCAGAAATCACTGAAAAAGTAGTGAGATATTATAAAGAAATCTGCCAGTCGAACAATATCCCTCCATCGGTTGCTGCTGTGCGTGAACTTTTGAGCAATGTCCATATTGATTTATTGGAAAATATAATTGCCCAGAAGAAACACGGGGAGAAAAGAACGGATATCCATGTGAGATTAAAAAATAAAATATATGGCGAGGTTACTCCATTTATACTCAATAACCTTAACAAACTCTTAAATTCTTTTGCCGTTTCACTGTCTGTCAACGGAAGAACGGTCGTCTGTGAGATGAATATTAAAAGAGAGCAAACGCCCATTCCATTATTTGAGACAAGATGTAATGGCAGGATAATTCCCCAATATGTCCATTTATGTTCGAGGTTAATTAATCCGATCTATGATTCATTAGATGTTCATTTTGCTGAAGCGTATGATATAAAAGTTGAAAAATTGAGAAAGGCAGCATATCATAATTATAAGAAAACAATTAGGAACTACAAAAATAAAAAAATCAAAAGACGGGATAATAAAAAATCTATTGTTTTATTCCCTAGCAGTTATAAAGAAAATAAAAAATTAATATTCGATTTTTCTCTGAAAATGTCAGATAGGAAAATAGGTGGCGTCCCACGAAAAATAACCATTAATAATGAAATTGGGAAAATGGAGATTACATCAGGCGAGGTAATAGAACCTTGGGAAAGATTGGAACGGATAAGAATGGCCGAGTTGCTCAGGCTAAAAAAATGGATGGAATAAGTTTTTGTTTAGGTATATGGGATATGAGTTGGCTATTTTGCAAGATTTGAAAAAAACATCTAGGGTATCTAGAGGAGAGAAACATTGGGATCTGCTCTTATAAAAAGGGTAGAACACGGCTTTGCACATTAAATAGCTAGGTTATCTCACTACACCCAATTTTGCACAATACTTAAAATCATTTTTTGCTGCACGAATTTCATTTTTGTTTGGTTTTGCAGATTTCAATTCAAAATATATTTCTTTATTGTCTTTTGTTTTAATAAACAAATCTATTTCTTCATCATAATCTTCAGTTGCATCTTCTTTATTATATGATCTTAAAATTTCTTCTTTCTCGTCTCCGATATTTGCGGGTCTATTTTTTTTCCTATCTAGTTCACGTATAATCTGTCCTATTGTTGATTCTTCTTCTCTAGTTATTTTTCCATATAGCCTATAGTGAGTTTGTGCTTTTGAAAATTTATCTGTATTGTATATAGCAATTATTTTTGCAATTTTTTCCCATTGACTTCCAAACCAAGTATAAGCAGATTGTAATATTGCAGCGTGGTCTACAGTTTTTGCTGTGAATAAGCTATAATAAAATGGTTTCTCCATATCTTCTGCTTTCTGGTAATTCTTAATTTTTTCTTTTAGCCCATCATATATGATTGAAGTTATTTCATTTTTTGCTTGGGTGTTTAATGCCATTAATAAAGTTGAATGATTGAATGATTTATTAATTATTGTGCAAAATGGGTATTTAATGTGCAAAAATAATAGTTTCATGAAACATCAAAGAGAAATTTCATATTTTTCTTTAATTATCCAATCATACATTATAAATAATATCGCAGAATCTAATAACCTATCTACCTCATGTTTTGGCTCTTCATCGTTAATCCATCTATTCCAAGTTTTTTTGAATCCTTCTTTTAAATTACCGTTCAATGAGTTGGCTTCCTTGAGTATTCTATCTTTTGCATCGGAGTATATTTCATAACAGATGGCTCTTGGAACATTCCCTCTATCCATCATACCAATACATACAACGGTAAATTCTCGGGAAATCGTAAATCTCAAGTCATCTCTACTCATTCCCATAGATACATACGGGATATGTTTAGGTATCATTTCTCTTAATTTTTCTTTTTCATTATCTTGGATATTCATAATTTTAGCAAATTCGTTTAACGTAGATTCTGATCCCCTCAAAATCTCGTCGATATTTTCGGTTTTATTAGGGTGAGTATGAAAATCTCCAATAACATTCCCTGCATTAGCTTTGATTAATTCATCTGGATAGCATTCTTTTTTCCCACCTTTTGTTATTTCTCCAAGAGAAAAATCTCTTTTGATTATTGTAAAATATTCATATCCCGTCTTTTCGGTTAGCTCGATCATTTTTCTTATCTTTTGTTTAGATCTTGTATCAAATTTATCTCGTTTTTCCATGTTAATACTTACCGAACAATGACTAAATAGTAGATAAATGATTTGAAAATGGGGAGGAAAACGTGAATGATATAGAAGTTTGGGTAGCCATTGGTACTTTAATAGTGATGGTTATTGGTTTAATAATTTCGATAATAAAATTGCGATTTGAAGTTAAAAAGAGCAATGAAAGTTTGAAAACGCTGGCTGAAATGATTAATATCTATCGCAGGCAAGTAGAACTCTTAAATAGAGAAATCACTGAAAAAATATATCTTGAAAAAGAAAGACTTCAACTTGAAAAAGAAAAAGAACGAACAAAAGAAAAATGGAAACAAATGGATGCAGCAGGAAAAATAGCCAAGTATCTTTTAGAATATGATTGAGATTTTTAGTAAGATTTGATTTGAAAATGGGGCGGAAAATGGCTAACCAAAAAACAAGAAGAGTAAGAAGAAGAATCGATTTTGTTATAGAAACTGAAATAATTGATAAAAAAAAAGGTATAGTAGGTTTTAAATTGACACCAAAACCTGAAAGATATGAGTGGAGGGGAGATACTAAAGGCAGTAGATTTCTTTATGATAAACTTGACGACACTTGGATTCCTGAAAAAGAATTTAAAAGTTTTGCAGAAAAGATGAGCGGGATGCCAATATATTTTCAACCACAGGAAATTGAAAATGCTGATGAGTACGTAGCATGTAGAATCCCCGAAATTAAAAAAATGATGGAAGATCAAGAATTGAAACCTACCTTTGAAGATAAATCTGAAGCATTTTTAGAATCTTTGGAGAGAAATAAACTTGGTTTTGCGATTCTAGTAATAGATTTAGTAGGTTCTACAAAACTTTCTCAGAAAATGAAAGATGAAGATTATGCTAAGTTAATAAAAATATTTACCTATGAAATGAGTAGTATTGTACCAAAGTTTCATGGTCATGTTTTAAAATATACTGGTGATGGGTTGATTGCCTATTTTCCAGAGCCGAGTTTTATTACTAAATGCGATCTGGCTTTGGATTGTGGATTGACTATGAGAAAACTTATTTATGAAGGATTAAATCTAGTATTCAAAGAAACTGGTTTAGAATCAGTAAATGTTAGAGTCGGAATAGATGCAGGTGATGCATTTGTTCTAGTTCTTGGTAATCCTGAAACAAAACAACATAAGGATATTATTGGGGAAGTAATTAGTATTGCATCTAAGATTCAAAGTCTAGCGGATGTAGGTGGAGTTGTTGTAGGGGATACAATGTTTAAAAATCTTCACACGGATTGGAGACTTCACTTTAAGGAAATTGATGTTGGTGATAAATGGTCTTATAAAGATGAAAATGACAATCCTTACAAAGTTTACAGATATGGATGAATTTATTAAGATTTGAAAATGGGGAGAAAAAATGAAAGAAGATGGAATAAGAGCAAAAAAATATCTGTTTGTTGGTATTCCATTAGGTGCTTTATTTGGTTTTGTTGGTAGCCTTTTAGTCACTGTAATGTTTAGAGTAATTGATAAATTAGGTGAAACATCATTAGAGACAGAATTGTTTTATCTTGCAGTTGCTTTGTTTGCATTTTTTGGTATTTTATATGTTTTTTATTTATTAGTGCGTGATTTAGATAAAAAATCTAAATAGATTCTAAATAATTTGAAAATGGGAGGTTGAAATGGACAACCCAGAATATTTTGGTATGTTAGGAAACTTAAGAAAAATATCTAAAATCAAGGATGAAGATAAATTTTACAAAGAACTTACAAATCAAATAAATGATCCGAATCCATTAAGGAGTAAAGTTCTTACTTTACATCTACTTGTTGAATATTGGTTAAATAAAATACTTGAAGAGTTGGGTTATTCAAAATCAAGAATAGATGACTTAACATTTCATAAAAAAAATGAGGAATTACACGATAATAAAATATTAGATGATTTGATTTATGAAAATGTTAAGATCATCAATAGAATCCGAAATGTATATGCTCATGAGATAGACCTTGATAAACTTGAACCAAAAATAAACGACCTATTGAATGGAATTAAATTTTCATTGGATTTTGAGACATCAAGTGATGATAGATTTTTAGCAATAGCAGTTCAAACCATGTTTCAATTAGAAGAAAAATACTATGATATAAAATATGCAGATAAAATAAAAGTTCTAACTGATGAGGAAGTAAAGCAGAAACTTGTGAAAGAAGGAAGACTCTTTTGGCAATATTGTGATTTATTAGATAAAAAACAGGGTTTTCTTAATGAAACAGAATATGTGTTAAAGTGCCCTTACTGTTTTAAAGGAAAAATATCAAGGTTCCATGATGATACTCCTGGCTTTAAAGAATCTTATTTTATACCTTGCAATAATTGCAAATTAAGCGGAGATGGTTCAACTTTACTGTTAGAAACTATTAAAAATACCAGCGATTCAAGTAATAAATAATTAATAACTAGGTTTATTGTGCAAAACAGCTATTTAATGTGCAAAAGAACTATTAGCATGGTTTATTGTGCAAAGCCGTAGAACACATCTATGGTTAATTGAGGAATAAATAATACTTATTTTAAAGATTTATCTTTCTTTATTTGATAAATTAATCTGAAATTGTTTAACGTCCGTACTGTATTCCTTTTATTTTCGTTGTTGGTTCATTATCAGGATCAAACCACATATTCTCATCATAGATTGAGACCCCTGCTCTTGCTTTTTCAACGATGTCTTCTGCACAATCACCGCAGATGAACTCCCCATGATCGTTTTTGTGGAGTTTTCGGTTGTGTTTGCTGCATATTGCCTTACGTGGGTCAATACCTTTTACAGACCAATACAGGCGGTTTTCAAAATTACCGAAGTCATCTGGTTTTTCTATGAGGTCTCTCTTCATCTTTTCTATTTCCTCCAAGATTCTTTCCAAATGATCTTGGATTTCCTCTTTCATATTTTCATTCATATTTCTACCTCTGTAAATTATTAACAAATTTTTATTGGATTTTATCCTTCTCTTTAATTCTGCTCGGTGATTTCATCTGTATTAAATGGCAGACCATCCAAAAGATCATAATAGCCCGCTATATCAAATGGCAGAGAATAGTTTTCTGATTTACAAAAAACAATGAAACCTCGTCCCATAATGCTATCATAACGATGAGCACCCGTAGACCAGATACGTCCGTCTCTAGGAAGGGAACATAGCTTTGGTTTGCCAACAGTTGCGAATTTAAACTTACCAAAATATTCCCTTATCTGTTCAATTTCTTCAAACGTAAAGGATTCTTCCAAATGTTTTAACACATCTGATGGTTTTTCTTTTAGCACGCTTTCTGGAATACAATCAGGAACATATTCCTCTGGATTAAACGGCACATTATCGGTGTTATGTCTAAACACATCCAAAACAACATTCTCACAGCCCATATATTGATCGATAGCTATTGCTATACGATATAGCCCTTTTACCTCCACCCATTCGGATGTGCTTTTCAAGTATTCATCAGCTTTATCATTATCTGTTTTGCTGAACTCATCTGGATTTTTTCTGATATCTTCCTTCATTTTTTCTATTTCGCCTGAGACTCTTTCCAAATGACCAAGAAATCTTTCACTCCAATCTTCATTCATATTTTCCACCTCAATACAAATGTCTTCTACAACTGATGTATTTATTGATTCATAATTATTTTTTACATCTATAATGGTCCAACATGGTTTAATGTTTGGGGAAGTTAGAGTTGCCCTTTTATTCGATTTTGACTTTTTACACAGAATTGCTTTGCGAAGATATTTAAATCAGAAAAACAGATACTAGTACGATATGAAAAAGAAAGCAGACACGCCAAAAAAATACATTGGAAATAAAAAAAGAGTCTATGCTTATTTGAAAGAATGTAAAACCGCAAAAACAAGCGACATTGTTTTTGACCTTCGAGTAGATGCAAAAGAAGCCTGGAAAATCATAAATGAGTTGGAGGCCGAAGGAGTAATTTTCACGAGGTTATAATGTCACAGGAAATGTTTAGCATTCTTACCGATAAAAATGGCAATCCCATCAGCAAAGAAGAGTTTGAAAGGATGAACAGGGAACATTTGGTTTTGCTGTTGCAAGAATATATCAAAAAGATGACCTATCTTCACGAAGATGATAAGCAGGCATTGTTTTTTCTTGCTGCTTCTTTGCTCCGTAGCTTTAAAGAAAGCGACCAATAGACTTTTTATACATTCTGGCGCTTAATACACAAAGCCGTAGATGCTTGTAGTTATTTCCTCTTCTTTTGTTGTTTATGTTTCTTATATAGTATGGAGAATACTCCACCCAATAACAGAAGTGCTATAAGAATAACAAATTGATTCTGCACAAAAAAGCAAGATATTAGTTGCCACTCATAATTTTTATATTGGAAAATCTTGAATGTTTTTGCGTTCTTTATCTATTGGAAACCAGATATTATTTTCGTTAGCTGTAACCGATTCAGCTTTACTTGTTAAATAAACAATAAGGTTAAAAATAAAGAAAGAATAAGATAAATCCTTCAGTCTATAAAATGAATATTTTTGTTCTCCCCGCCAAAACTTGACAAAATAATCCTTATTAAATGAAATATGATTCACTAAAAACGTGTTATAATTTTTTTCTCCCTTAAATTTTGAAATTGATTCCTTTACGAAACTTTCAATATGTCTTTTAATTTTTTCTTGATCATTATATCCATCATAGCCAAAAATTCCGTTAAAAATTTCTTTCTTAAAAATCTTAGCATCTGATATAAAAAAACCATTTGAATTAGCTTTTTCAACTATTTCAGTTAAATTCTGATTTTCAATGTTTGCTTTAACCTCAATTATGCCATTTACAGCCTCGGGCAGTAGAATAACGAAATCTCCGTCTGAGAATAATGTAGCTCTATTTGTATCATAAATAATTATATCAATTTGTTTTGACACCTCAGGTTTTTTATCTCTTTCAAGATTTTTTACAACAAATCCAGTACCAATTTCATAATTTTTTGGGAGAAATCTTCTAATTATAGATCTTAGGATAGATTCTTTATATCTCCCCTCATCACCCCAATTTGCAGGTCCTATTAGATTCCTAACTCTGTTTTTAATTGCTTCAAATTCCTTTGCAGTTGATTTATGAAATTCTTCAATATCGATCTCTGTCATTTTTCCTCCCCAATTTTCAAATCCTTTATTTGTCTCATCTCAATAAATTCTCTATTTTTTCTATTATTTCCTCATTATATTCCTTAAAAATTGTTGTTCCTCTAGGTTGCCAACCGCCATCGCTTTCTACATTTATTTCATCAATGATTCCATCAGATTCATATTTTTTCCAATCGACATTAATTCCATAGCCGACGGTTCCTTTATGTTCAAATACCGGGTTCTTAGCAATACCGACTGCTTTTATTTTAAGTTTTTTCCGCCTCATATCTAGAGATTTTAAAAAAATTATATCTCCATCCTTAATTTCTTTAAACAAACCTGTGAAATATGGATATTTTTCTGGTTTATGCCCCATACAAGCAACACCTCGACCATAGAAATCTTCGGATTTATCAACATGTCCACTATAATTACAACCTATTCCATATATGGCCATTAATTCAACCTCAATTATGACAATAACGTAGCCATTCATATACATTTTTATAAATAATGTCTTAAAATTTGTTAATTAATGTTAAATACTCAACAATAGATATGAAATTGGAGGAAATACTATGCCTATATCTGATAAAGAAATGTCTAGAATTATTAAAGATTTTAAAAAAAGCGAAACTGAAGAGTTTCTAGCTGAAAGAAAAAGAAAAAAAGATTTTTTTCAACTAAAATATTCTCAAAAAAACATATCAAATCTTGAGGAGGGCGACATTAGAGAGACTGTCAGGATGCTTTGGGCTTTTCAGATGTGGACAAACAAGGATTATCTAGCCAATGAGATGATAAAAGGCGGCATTGATTCATTCAAAACAAACATTAAAAAAGCTATTTATGAAAGTAAAAACAAAGGGGAAATATTTGATAAATTAATAAAAACGGTTCGTATGATGGGGCCAGCTAGTGCTTCGGAATTTATGACGTGTATTTTTCCTAGAGAATGCGGAATCTGGAATGATAGAGCTAGAAAAGGACTGAAGGCTTTGTCATATGGCGATGTCCTTCCACTTGATAAAAAAAGCATCAGTGGTAAAGAATATGAAAAGTTCTGTAATGTATTAAATGAAATAAGAAATAATATAAAAAGTTTAGATCAAGATGTAGAAGATTTCCTTGAACTAGATTACTTCCTTTACTATCTATATGAAAATAGTTTTCAAGAGAAAAAAGAAGAACATAAAATAACGGATTTTAATCATAATGAAATGATAGATATTTTACTAGAAATCGGTGATGGACTAGGGTTTGATGTTGAAAAGGAATATCAAGCAGGCCCAGGTGCTCGCATAGATGTGAGATGGAGTACAAAAGTAGCGAACCTTGGTAGAATCGCCTATACTTTTGAAGTTCAAAGAGGCGGGAGTCGTGATTCAGCAATTTTAAATTTACAAAAAGCAAGGAATGCAGATCCATCGGTACAAAAACTTGTTATTGTTTCAACAGAAGATCAATTAGAAAAATTCAGAAATGAAATTAATGCTTTAGATGAAAATTTCAGAAAATTTGTTTCTTATATGACGGTTGATAAAGTAATGGAAGCTTCTGAAAATCTTAAAAATTTACAAGGAGTGTTACAAGAAGCTGGTTTAATGGGGGAGCTAGGAGTAAAACTGTAATTTAATTATCATGTTCAAATTCCATATTTTTCTCTTCGTTTCATAAATGCTTCCTCCCCGCCTTCCAGAATAATTTGAACCGATTCTTTTATTTCTTTTGTATCTATAACGCCTCTTGCTCGTATATCTCCTTTTAATCCATTTGAGTGCATTAGAAACATTAATTCACAATCTCCAAGAACCGGTATATTTGCATTATGGGTTACAATAACCATTTGTCTTCTATCCTTAAGTTTTCTAAAAATCTTAACGACGCTATCATAAATAAATGCATTATCTAAAGAATCTTCAGGTTGGTCTACAACTAAAGGTGTAATTCTTTCTAACATAGCAATCAACAATATTGCTGTACATTTTCCACCTGTGGATAATTTGTTAAGAGTTTTCCATCCCTGATCATTAAGTTTAATCTCAAGGCTATCTTCTAATTTAATAATCTGCAAATCATATAATTTATTCATAAACGGTTCATGGTTGAGTAATCTTTCAAAATATGATTTATTTAGATCAGTCTTACTTGATAGAATATCAATACAATCATTTCTTTTATTTTCAATAATATCAACTAATTCAAACGGTTTAATCTTATTGCATAATGTAGTTGTATCGGTTTTTTGTGATCTTGATCCTGTTAACCATTCTATTAACCAATTTGTATATTCATCTTTATTATCTTCTTTTTTTAATGAAATATTTAAGATGTCTTTTAATTGTTGATTGATTCTATCGATTTCTTCTTTTCTCTTGCTTGAAATTTTGCTACGAGCATTAAATAAATTATCTAACAATTGCTTTCTTCCCTCAAGTAGAGATTGGTTTAACTTTTTCTTTTCAACTATTTCCTTTTTATACCCATTAAGTTTATTTCTCTCTTGTTCCAATTGTAGGAAACTATCTACATCAATACCTTTTGACTTCAATTCCCCTGTAATTTGCTTAAACTTTTTGTATTGAGTATCATATTTTTTCTGCCATTCAATTTGCTCTTTTTTAATTGTTACCAATGTTTTTTTAATTTTTTCTATTACCTGCGTTTTTTCTTCTTCTAGATCTTTTTTAACAATATTACCATATTCCTCAAATTTGCCTATAACTTCTTTGTTAAATACCTCATCTTTTTCAATTACTGATAAATCAATGGAGAAGGATTCTGTTTTTTTTAATTCATCAATTTTATTGTCAATTGTTTGAACTAAAGAATTTATTACATTCTTTTCGCATTCCCATTTTTTTTGTATTTCTGAATGCTTTTTCAATCCTTTTTCTTCAATAATCCTTATTTTTTCTTCTATTCCTGGGAGCCGCTCGATTTTAATCTTTAAATCTTCAATATTATCATTATTTTTAATAATTGATTCGGAATTGCTATTTAATTTGTGTACTATCGACTGTTCTTTATCCTTATAATCTCTGAAATCGATGTATTTATCAATCATATCAAGCTGGTTTTTTGAATCCCCGGCAATGCAAATAAGCTCACCTTGACTATAACACTCTAGATCAAAAAATTCATTAAAATTCTCTATATTAATGTTGAATTGTTCTCCATTTTCCCTAAAAATTTTCGCCTCTTCTCCAACTTTTCTACTAATAGTATATTGTTGCTGATCTTTTGTATTAACCAACAAATAAACACAGCCATCAACTAATATATCTCGAACCATTTCCTCAAATTCTTTTTTTAATTTTGCATTTTTATGTTCTGAATGTAAAGCAAATCTTAGTAACTCAATCGCAGTTGTTTTTCCAGTTCCTTTTCCACCAATAATAGTATTCATGTTATCATTGAAATGAAAAACTTCCCCATCTAAGAAACCTCCTTCTACATACATGCCAACTATCAATGGATGGCTATGTATTTGCGAGGAATCAAATCTTATTCTTGATTCAGGATCACAAAAAGCTTGTCTTAAACCTTCAAGAGTTGGCTCACCCATTTTTATTAACGTATAATCTTTTCCAATATCTTCAAGCGAATGAGCATCTGAGCTTTTTATACAAGCAAGTAATCTTTTGTATTGTTTATCATTTCCATCAAAGTACTTAATGTTCTCAATATCGTTAACTTCTATAGCGCTTAAATGTATATTTTGAATTAATTCTTTTCTTTGAAGTCCTTGCATGCCATTAATAATTCCTTTGCTGCTATAAGCATGAGCGCCGATGACGATTCCCTCACAGTCTCTTATTTCACTTAATATTTTTACGATAGATTCTTCAGTAAAAGCATCTACATCTCCTTGTTTTTTTGAATCTAATCCAATTCTAGCAAGACAGTCTCTAATTTCTTGTAATGGTTTGTTTTTATCAAAAATAGCTACAAAATGAAGACCTAACTTTCCACCTGAAGTACTAATCTCAACTCCTGGAAAAACTGTTAGTTTTGTATCCTTTGCAGCTTTTTTTATTCTTTCACACCACTCTATAGAATTATGATCTGTAATAGCAATAATATCCAATCCTTTATCTTGTGCTTTAGAAACAATATCTTCTGGGGCTGCCTTGCCTTTGAAATCTTTAGATCCGGGTGTATGAATATGTAGATCCGCCTTGAAGAATTTACTACCAATTTCTTTTGAATTGATTTTTTTAATTATTTTTTCGGTATCCATTACTCAAACCCCCTTGTTCATATAGGACATATATGATATTGTAAAAAGACACTTTAAGTTTCGGTTATTTTTTCGTTTTGGTTAAATCAATAAATCCATATAAATAGACTATTGATTTGTCATATGAGGGAAAATCAAAGCAAGAAGATGATGTTTTTTACATTCCTTTGAAAACGTTTCTGTTCTCTTAATTATCCTTACTTAAGATTATAACTATATATCTATACAAGAACAATATGTGATGGTCGTTTTTTAGGATCATGAACATCCCATATATCTTGAGAAATCATATCCATTACAGCGGATTTTATTGAAATATTTCCAGCTTTCAGATTTTCAATATATGGTTTAATATTATCTCTTATTTTTTTATCTTTAATTACTGGAATTAAAACCGTTTTTGCATCGTCAACACAAACTTCTGCAAGGCCATCAGAACCTCTTGCAAGAGATCTTAACTGAACGCTCCATCCTTCTGTATTTATATATGTTAATAAATCTAAAAGCCGGTCTTTTTTCCCTTTTTTTATTCTGCAACGATGACATCCATTTGTTACAACTAAGTTACCATGTTCCTCTCCTATATAGCACCACTTTGTTACACTTCCCCAAACTGAACCGAAATAAATATCTCCCGTCTCAGCAAAATGCTTGGCCCTACTTGGAAGTTCCCAACCATACAGTTCATTTGAATGATAATCACCATATCCCATATCCAATATCTGGGTATATCGATATTTTTTCGATGTTTTTTTTCTTATCTCTTCTCCATTATATGATTGCCGCTCTGGGATGAAATCAACAATTTCGCCCAAAGTCACATAATCATTTTTCTTTAAATCTTCTTTTAATAAAGTTATTTTTTCACAATATCTTTTAGGATCCATTGTCAAGTCATAATCATTAATAATATTTGAAATATGTAACGACCACCCCTCTTCTTTTTCAAGCTGATTTTTTCCAACCCATTCAAAACAGCCCTCAGCCATACTTCCCCTAATTCGATTAATGATTTTTGAAAAGTCTGAATCAATAATTAATTTACCATCAAAATCCAAAATATAACTTCCATCCTCTGGATTTCTTTTATATATTGGAGAAGCTTTCTTAGTTCCTGCCTCCCATCCAACATTTTCAATCATTTCCACACTAAAAAAATAATCATCTTTACTGAAGTTTTCAACTGCTTTTTCTCGCTTTTCAACAACAACAAGACTAGCGCTGACATCTGCACCACTATATTTGAAAGTAAATCGTGGAAATGAACATATTGAAACGAGTTTTGTATATCGAAATAGATATTCCCTAAATACTCGATATTTATGTGATCTATTCCCTAAATAACCATTTGGTAGAATAATGCCAATTCTTCCACCTGGTTCACATTCCTTCACACATATTTCAAAAAATAATATCCCAGTTTCTTGTGAATCTAATAATCTTTTAGTTTTAGAGTATTTATCATCTTTTTCCCATACATGACCCAGATCGTATTTTTCCAATACCGTTTTTCTCTTTTCGACAATCTTAGTCCCAAATGGAGGATTACAAATTAAAATTTGGTATTTATTCCTTTTTCTAAAGCTTTCTTTTAATGAATCGGATTTTCTAATATTTGCTTTACCATCCCCATTTAACAACATATTAAGAATGGCGATTTGTACTGCATTTGCTGATTTATCAACCCCCCAAACACAATCTGAATAATTTGTATCAAACTCTCTCCCAATATGGAATGCTGCTACTAAAAAATCTGCACTGCCACAAGCAGGATCGCAGACATGTTCTCCAAATTGTGGATTTAACAATTCCACAATAAAATCTGTTACAGGTGGCGGAGTGAAATACTGGGCCATATCCCATTTGTATAATTCTTTGGCGAATTTCATGTAGAATGTTTGTATGACATGTCTTTTTGAATGGATGATTCTTACGGGGGCAATTATTCGCAGAACTTCTATTAGTGTATCGCTATCAATTGATATCTTTCCAGGTACTCTATTTGGGAGGTACCTTTCATAATATGATAGTGCTTTTTTTAATATGCTTTCAAATCTCTGTTTTGCAATATTACTATTAACTTCTAAACTGTAAAAATCCTGTATCCCAAGTGGCTTTTCTGGTTGTTTTTCATAGTAATGTTCATCAAATATTTTTGCTAATAATAATTGTAAAATAATTTCAAATCGTTTCTGCGGATCAATAGATGCTTGATGAAGAACATCTTCAATTCTACCAAACATTTCCACTAATGAATCTGATGGGGTAGTATCGTTAAATGTTAGAGGTTTTGTTTTTATATCTGACCCATATAAAGGTAAAAATGATAGTGGGCCTTCTTTAATTATACGTTTACCATTTTCAGTCTCTTGCCAAAATACTCTTTGTTCAACATTATCCCAATAAAGTCCTATACATTTCTCAAGTTTTGCAAAATCCAGCATTGGAGATACTTGCGTTTTTTTAACGTAATCTGCTTTTTTATTATCTCGTTTTACTTCGCATAACAATATAGTATGTTCCAATAATTCATCTGGATTTGAGGTTGATATTGATGATGAGGGTATGTTTAATATTGCGAAATCACTTCTAAAACTATTTTTTCCTTCACTGCCAAACTTTTTTACAATCGGCTCGATTTTAAAATTTTCTTTTGGATAGCCAATTTTTATTAAGTGTTTAATTGCTTCAACTCGAAAATATTCTTCTGTTGGTGTAAGACCGTCTTTGCTCTTTTTTGAAGTTTTTAATACTCCTCTAATGGGACACTGTAGAGTGAATTTTTTTTTCATTTATGCCCCCTATTCTCTAATTGTTTATTTAAAGCAAAAGGAAGGTTTATTGAATCTATTCTCATTTTCCCCCTCCTGAATTTTCATTTTTTACTTTTTTAAATTTAAGATATTTTCCATCATCAGTCCACTCCAATTCAGCTCCAACATGTATGTTGTATTTTGCAACAAGATAAGACGGAATTGATGTTTTTACAGATGTTCTTGCCGTATTTGCTGGTGACACCTTCGTTATATTTCCTCTGCGGTTTTTTGACATATTGTTCACTACCTATAATATAAGTTTTAATTATAACTTTTTCGGTAGTTATTTTGCCAATTTATAGGTAACTTTAAATACAGCTACCGCATATAGGTAGTTAAATAGACGTTTGGTAGAGACCGCAACACATAAAAATCATCGAGCATTGCTAAATTCTCTTACAGGAGGTGGCAATCCTAAATGACAAAAATAAAAATCTTAAAACCAGGCAAATGAAAATTGACCAATGGAGTGCTGGCAGCACCCCAGAGGCCTGGAGACCTGATATTATGGTATCAAATCCCCGAGACGGAAAACTAAACAAAAGAAATAAACATTTCTATAATGAAATAACAGATTATAGTGATAAACTAAGAGAGCAAAAAGCTAAGATCATCCTTTCAAGAGAACATGCTATACGAAAGGTTGACAATAATATTTATCTCGTTCAGTCTCAGACAGGAATCGGATGGTATAAGATCCAGTGGAATGGTAAGGAATGGGCATGTAACTGTCCTGATTTTGTTAAAAATGGATATATAACTCCTTGTAAACATATTCTTGCATTGAAACTATACGTTGAAGGGAGATATATTACAATTGAAGGTCAGGAACCACAGATTGAAAAGAAAACATATTCACAGAATTGGAAAAAAAATACCTGATTTTACCGATTATTTGTGCAAAGCCGTGCTTATTCATGAAATGATTCAGCTAAATGGTGCTTCTGATTTCTTGTCATTTGATGGTTTGACAAAAGAGCCGTAAATCAATCAGCATGATAATGGATTCTAAATTTAAAAATCTGATACATTTTCAGCGACTGCAAATGATTCCTCTCTCAAATCTTTATAAATATAAAAATTTTCATATTTTTTATAATTGTGCGGAAATAATTCACGTAAAGTTATTTTTCGATATTTCTTTAATGAAATTATTGGAGGATTAAATGAATTTCTTTCATATTTAGATATATTTGGAATATTTGGTAAAATATTTGGCGGTATACCATTTGATGTAAGTATCATATCTTTTGAAAAATTAACAAGATTACTAATATTGGGATTTTGCAATATTCTTTTAACATCCGAGTTATATTTTAATCTTGCTTTTTTAAATAAATATGGAATACCAAATAAATGACGTTGGTGAGAAGAATCAATGACATCTGACTCAAGTAGTATTTTTTTAACTCTTTTCTCAATAGAAAGTTCATACTGACTTCTTTTTAAAGTAATTGTATCTATATTATCTTTATAAGTATATAAATTATAAATTCCATTTAGAGTGTTTAACCTATATAATGCTTCATCATCAGATAATTTCATACGTAATTCAGAGAAAATATAACCTAAATTTTTAAAATCATCAATCTCAATTTCTGCTTTATATTTACAACCCAAACTTAGCTTATTAAAAAAATCTACAACACGGATGAGTGATCTGTGTTTTTTATGTACATCTAAATCATTTACAATAGGTTCTACAAATCGTATTATTTTATCAAGATTTCTTTGTTTTTTATCAATCACATCAATATGATATTTCATTCCTTCTGGAATGATATCAAAAAAACCTTGAAATGGAGCCTCCAAGTATGCTTGGTTAATTAAAAGGATTTTTTGTGAAGAGTTACGAATTAGAGTTAAAAAAAAATATTTCATTATTTTTTCTAAATTTTTTTGAATTTCTTTATCATATTTTTCTGTAGTATATTGTGACCATTTATAAGTAAAAGTAAAAAAATTCATAATAGTTCTATTTAAGTTTATTGTCATTATCATTATTTATCATTTTACTTTATTTAATATTTTTCAACAATATTTTTCATCTCTTTAGAATATCTAAAAAAAGGGATATTAATTTTATCAATTGTTTCAGTTAAAGGAAATACAGAATGTTCACCACTTGACCTATATTCATAAAAAATAGGTTGTAGATATAACTGCATATATTTTAAAAGAACATTCTCTTTTTCTTTATTGTTGATTTTTACAGATTAGACTTCATCTATCCTGAATCCATGTTTATTTATCGTTTCCAAACATTCATCCAGCAATCTGTTCCCTTCACTAAACTTGTCCTTCGCTTGAGAGCATTCTATCTTGAATGTATCAAAATTTTTGATTATTTGCCGTACCTTCTCCAATCTTTCATTAATTTCTTTTTGCATGCTAAAACCAATTCAGTAATTTCATTGCAGTAAATATCAATATTAAAATAATTAATCCTATTACCGCTATCTTATATCTTTTCAGTTTTTTATCCTTGAGTTCTGACGCCAGGTAATTATTATAACTTTTCTTAAGTTCATCTCTAACAGAGCTAACCTCATCTATCAAATCGCTTTTATCTATCACAGCGAGCTTTGCTGCAACAGAAGGTGTGGAAGCACGTTTATCTGCAACAAAATCAGCAATGGTATAGTCTGTTTCATGCCCTATTCCTGTAACTATCGGAATATTAGATGCAAAGATAGCACGTGCTAACTGTTCGTCATTGAAACACATTAAATCCTCGATGGATCCGCCACCTCTGGTGAGTATTACGACATCAACAGATTTAATGTGATTCATGGTTTTAATTGCGTTTATTATTTGCTGGGGGGCTTTGGGTCCTTGAGTTAACGTATCAGCCAATTTAATCGTCATGTTTGGAAATCTACCTCTTATAATTTCAAGGACATCCCTGCAGGCAGCACTTGTCTTTGATGTAATCACTCCTATTGTTTTTGGGATGGCAGGGATTTCTTTCTTATGTTTTTCATCAAATAATCCTTCTTTAGACAGCTTTTCTTTTAACTGTTTAAACTGTAGATGAAAAGCCCCCTCTCCAACTGGGAAAACTGCAAATACATTTAGTTGATAAACACCTCTTTTCTTATACAGATTGATAGATCCAAATACTAGGACATTCAATCCATTCTCTATCTTGAAAGATAATTTATTGTTTCCAGCAAAAAGAATACATTGAATCAATGATTCCTCATCTTTAATGCCAAAGTAAACATGCCCATTTTTCTTGGCGGAGTTAGTTATCTCCCCTAAAACATACATCCGATTTAATTTCGGATTATTTGACAAAGCATCATGGATATGTTCGTTTACTTGAGAGACGGTAAGAATATTTGCTCTGCCGATTCCATGTAATTCCTCTATCTGGTCAAATAACTCTTCTTTCATATCTCTCACTATATTTCTCATATAATTCGTTCTTCTGAGTTCTCCATGTCATCAAGGAACTCAAGGTATTCATTAAATACTTTTTCAATTGTCCCTGCTTTTCTCTCCTTTGGCATTTCCTTAGGTTTTTCATTGTATCTATATCTCAATTTCTCCGCCTTTTTAAACAGTTTTTCATCTATTGTTTTATACTCCTCTACATCTTCTTGGATATCTGCAACTTCGTAAGTTCCTATGTAGAGCTTGTTATCCAATATCCTCTTCACAGCTGTTGTTGCCCACCTGTTTCCTCGTTTCGTTTCAACTCCTTTTTTGTTCAGCTCAAATGCAACCTGTGGCATTGACCTCAGCTTAACATACATACCAAATATTTCTCTAACGAGCTTTATTTCCTTTTCATTTATCTTTAGTTTTCCATCTTCTTTTTTATCATATCCTAACGGCGGATATTTATTTGGCCATTTGTGTTTTAATGCTAAAGCCTTCATCCCCATTCGAGATCTCTCTTTAATTAGATCCCGTTCTAGCTCTGCAGCAGATCCAATGTTCCTGAAATTGAACTTGCCAAATGGGGTGACGGTATCTATCGATTCAGTAATACTATGCAAGGCGACATTGTATCCTCTTAACTCCCGCTCAACATTAACTAAATCCACCAGGCTTCTGCAGAACCTATCCAATTTCCAGAACACCAAGACATCAAATGCTCCCTGCCTCGCCGTTCCCATCATAACTTGGAATTTCGGCCTATCCAATGTGCTTCCGCTTATACCGTCTTCTTTGAAAATATAGCTAACTTTCCAACCCATTACCTTGCATCTTTCTCTTGAGAGCCTTATCTGCTCTTCTAAGCTGTACCCGAAGATTTGATTATGAGAAGAGACTCTTGCATAAATTGCTGCTGTGATTTGTTTTTTTTCTTCATCGGGCATTTGTTTTGTCAGTTCGACACAACATGTTTCGTTTCGTTGCATAGTAACCATACTAAGTATTAGTGCTGATAAGGTTTATAAATGTTTCTATCATTACTAAGTACCGATGCCAAATGAAAAACTGAGTGCAAAACAGAAAATATATAACGCTATCAAGGAGACAAGCCCAAAGGATTCATCAATACAAGAAATTGCAGACATAACCAAAATTTCAAGAGAAACCGTAAGCAAATACGTAGGAATCCTAGAGGCAGAAAAAAAGATAAAACTTACAAGAGAAGTAGGTAAGGCAAAAAAGAAAATTAAAACGTAAAAGAGATGGTAAAAAACAGAAGACGGCCTAATGTTTATGAAAGAAGTAGAAAATTGCCAACTTCTCAACAAAAAATTATTGAAAATAAATACAAATAGTGGCTAATGGGAACTTGTTTTTGGAAATATCCATTAACCTCGCTTTCCCTCTTTCTTCCTACTATGATTCGTCAGATAATCCTAATTCATCATTCAATATTATAGTTACATTTTTTCCATGCCAATCTTTAGGCACATAGATAACACAACTTGTACTCTTTGTACTCGTAAGTTTAGCTTTTTTCTGGTCTACTTTGTATCCATAGGTTTCAATCTTGATTTTTTCCATGAATAACTATAAAATAACTATAAAATAGTTATAAATCTTTTGGTTGCCTGTTAATAAAATTATCTATAAAAAGCTTTAAATATCCTACCTGCATTTGTTTTATTTGCATGTTTACAACAAAAGAAGAATTAAAAGAGGAAAGAATAAAAAAAATAATCGACACTTTTGTAAAAATGGAGTATGACCGTTTTTTCAATCAGATAAGACCAGCGATAGAGATTATAAAAAACAGAGGTCATGACATTGAAGAATTTGCTAGAAGAATCATAGGGGATGAACTAGATGAATCTGTAAACAATCTGAATCTTATACTAAGAGGAGGAGAGACAGGACTTAGAGGAAAACTAGATGAAATGGAAAGAAAATATCTTGCATGTATTCTACTTTTAAAAAATAAATTGCAATTGGATTATGTTCTTTCCCCAGTTATTTATGAGGGACTACGCAGTATAAATTTGATTCAAGATATGGACAAGGGCAGACGAAGAGCACAGATAGCGAGAGATGTGCTTCTTCAGTTGAAGGATAAGGGTCTTGTGAAAGAACTGTCTGTGAACGAAAACACTGAACAATTTAAATCACCCCATATAAAGTATTTCTATTCTCTGAATAATGGCAAATTCATTTCTGAAATAGAGAGTTTTGACGAATATAAGGGAATGAAAAAAGACATTGGTTTGATAGTTAAAGATAAAAGATTTGCAAAGATAAAAAAAATTAATAGAGATGTGCTTATATTACTAAAACAAAGTCAAAAATAAGAAACAAGATGGGGACGTAATTTAGCCAGGAAGAATATGGGTTTCCTAAACCCATAGTCGTGGGTTCAAATCCCACCGTCCCCACCAACTACCTTACGTTTGCATGTCTACAACGAATAAGTAGTCGTAAGGCAATTGTTTCCTTAAATCCAAAATGGGCATTCATCCTTTATATACCTGTGTCATCAGGTCGAAATTTCGCAATCCTTGTCTATTTTTCCTCTTTGCCCGTCCAGTTTATATATATTGGGGTTGTTATAGTTGATAGTGATTATATGGTAATTTGTTTACAAATACTACAAATAATTACATTAACTCTTATATTTTTAATTATTCATGTTCTTTTAAATACGAAAGCCCTAAAATATTGTGAAGTAAAACAAAAAGGAAACGGCAAAAATGCTGACGTAAGACGTAGTAAAAGTGAGAAAAGACGAATATTCTTGATAGTAGCAATATCTCCAGCTATTTTGACAGCATTTATAATTTGGTTTTTTTATTTTCTTCCGACTATAGTCTACAATCAAGAGCCTACTTTATATTATGTTATTGAAATCAGTAGTATTTTATTGGGTATAGGGGGTACATTTTTTGTTGCTTATCCTACTTCAAAAATTGTTATTACATATTGGGATTATATTCATGGAGGCGGTGACCTTAAAGACAAATTACTTGAAAATAAAGGTACTGTTTTAAATGCAGAGTTTGGCTTAATTCTTATTTTTTATGGTTTTGCAATTAAACTTATTTTTCTTCTTCAGCAGAACATTTTTTAAAAATATGTTTGACGGATGTTTTTGCATTTCAATAGATATCTCGTATTTCTTACTAGGTTAAATATTATGTGTTTTGGAGTTCAACCAAGACGCAACAGAACCCCCAAAAGGGGGGCTTTGCACCCTTAGTCGTTTCTGCACCCAAAGTCAGTATTTTGCACCCAAAGTCCAATAAATAAGGAGGAAGATGGTTTGATTTAAAGTACAGAAAAGGCTTTGCATTTTTATTCATGTTTTTGCACTTTTATTTGACTTTTCTCCTGACAAAAACTATTTAACTTCTACAAGATGTTATAAAATTGTAATTTGGAGAAAAAATATGGATCTTTCAGTAAGTATGGCAGTTACAACTTTTGGAATTGTCATCTATACAATTTGTAATAATCTCGCATTTAGGCGATATGAAAGATTGAAAAACGATTATGATGTTCTTTTTGATGAAATCCTAAAAACAAAAAAATGGATTAGATGGCCGTTCTTAAAAAGAAAAGAGATTTTGAGATTCCCAAAGGGAAATATACTGGAGATTACGCTAAAAAATCCCCCTCTGGAGTTCACAATAGACAAAAAAGATATAAAAATTGATGTACCCACAACTTATGAAGATATGTTTGATCTCCCTCTAGGAAATTATTTTGAATTAAAAAAACATAAAACACAATTTATGCAACAAGAATTTACTAAAAAAAATAAAAAATCTGTTCATTATTTAGTTATGAGCTACTTATGTCTTTATGACATGTGGGAATCAATATTTTATTTTCGCATTTTAAGATATTTTGTATATCTGGGCATTTTATTAATTGCAACGGGTGCCATTATAATTGTCAATCCTATTGATTTGTTGTTTACAGCTTTGCCCTAAAATTCAACGATTTTTCTTATTTTTTAGGAATTATAGAATAATTTTTAAAAAGTTTTTTGAAATATTTCTTTGGTTGTAACACTTTCATAAACTTTTCAAGTTCTTCACTAACGCTTTCAAACATTAAATCAAAATCACCTACAAGACCATATCCTTTTATTGTCATCCATCTATTAAGATCTTCCATGAAATTATATGCTTTTGATAAATGCTTCTCACCATCTATATCAATAATTCGTAATAATTTCGGATCAATATATCGGCTATATTGCGCATATGCAACTGTTTTAAACGGAATGTGGGAGGCATTAAATCCTTTTTTAACGTTGAGGTCTATTATTTCAATATTTTCTTTGACAGTATCAAGATTATTAGTAACTTCAAGAAATAAAGAAGTAATAATTTTATCACGAGACGATTTTTCTTTTATATAATGTATAAAAAGTTCTGCAAGAACAATACCTATAATTGTTAATATTGTTGCTGCAATGAAATCAGGAATATCCATCTTTTTTCGCCCTAATTTTCAAATCATTCCTTTTCCTTTAGCTTTTTCAATCAATTTGTTATAGTCCTCCATTGGAATATTTAATCCAAACTGTCCATATTTCATTTGTAATTTACCTTCATTTTTAAGTAGAGTAAAATTCAAAGTGTAATAACAAAATCTTAGATTTTCGACACCGTCATTATCAATTTTTTGAAGAGTTATTAGTTTCCATGGCATATTAGATTGAGCTTTACAAACAAAATCAATAACTGGTTGTTTTTGCTTTATTTTAGTAAAAGGTTCTTTGGCTACAACCATCATCTTATCTTCTAAATTTTGAATAACCTTGTTGTGAAGGTCAGCAAAATTCTCTTTCTTATGTCCATTTTCCTTCAATAACTTATGTGTCATTTCAATAGTATATTTCATAAGTTCCTCCCTATTTTCAATTAACTAATAGTTTGGAAATCTTCCAATTCTTTTTGATCTGCAACTTTTTTTATTCGTCTCTTAGCTATTTCGACATATTTTTCTTCAATATCAAAACCAACAAAGTGTCTTTTTGCTTTAACCGCTGCAATGCATGCATTTCCACTTCCGCAAAGTGGATCAAGAACGACATCTCCTTCAAAGGAATATAATTGAATGAGCCTATAAGGAAGCTCTTCAGGAAATGGAGCAGGATGTTCTGCCTTCTTAGCAGATGTAGCAGGGAAGTTCCAGATACTTTTTGAACACTCTAAAAAATCGTCTCTTGAAATTGTATTCTTTCTATCTTTATTTTCTCTTTTAAAAGTTTTTTTAGAAAATACTAATATGTATTCATGTATATCCCTAAGAGTGGGATTTGATGCCGATTTCCAACTTCCCCATGCAGTTGAAGCCCCAGCGCTTGCTGCTTTATTCCAAATTATTTCCCCCCTCATCAAATACCCCAATGATAGCATATCTTTGATAATATAAGCATGCAAGGGGATGTAAGGTTTTCTTCCTAAATTTGCGATGTTTATACAGGCTCTCCCTCCAGGTACTAATTTTTTATATGTTTCTTTGAAAACATCCTTCAATAGCTTTCGATATTCTTTTAAATCAAGATCATCATCATATTCCTTAGCTGCATTATATGGAGGAGAAGTAATCATAAGATGAACCGTTGAATTTGGAAGAATTGACATATTGCGACTATCGAGACAATGAACCTCATCAAGAAGTTCATTACTGATTTTATCTTCTTTATATTTTATTTTCTCTTTCAACTTTAAATCAGAATACAATTTTTTTGAATAAAAAACATCTGAATTATGATTTTCTCTTTTCGATACACCAAAGCTACTTGTCTTTGTACTCACTCTTTTTCGTTTAGTCATATATGTTAATCCCCCAATTCATGTAAGACGTTTTTTCCTTCTTTTGTAATCCTATATATTCTTCCTTTTTTTCTATTAGGAGTTGTACATTTAATAAGACCTTCTTTTTCAAGTTCCAATAAGGTTCTGCTCCCCTGTGAAAAATGAACATTAATTACTTGAGATATTTCCTTAGGAGTTAAAGGTTCTTTATCCCTAATAATTTTTAAAATTTCAAGCCGATGTAAACCTGATTTTAAGAAACCAATTAAATTATCATCAAGCATTATATCATGATATGTTTTTGTTATATAAATGTGTATTATTTGTTAAATAATAAAATAATATTGATTACTAATGTCTTCTTATGATACCAGAGCCTTACAAATCTATTGTCAACAAAAGATACGAACTAATTTTAAAAGATGAAATTGATAACGAAAAATTAAAAAACTATTTTGATAAATGCTTTGAGGATATTTGCTCTCATTATGGTTTACATGCATGTTGGATTTGTGTCAATTGTATGAAAAGCGAGACGCTTACTTATGGTTGGGGTGAAAAGCCATCCCCATGTCCTAAATGCAGTCAAAATGCAACCTATTCGATAGCAACATTTCAATCTTGGGCATCGAAGACAGGTGACATGTTTGAATGGGCATTTTATAAATTATTTCGGGAAATTTCTGAACTGAAAATCAGGTCTATGCCAAGGCAAACAAAAACACATGATTTTGAAATTACAAATAAAATTGCAATCGAAGCAAAAGGATCTGCAGAATACATCAAAAATCCAGATGGGACAAAATATGATTTAGATATTCCTGGGATGAAAAGATCAGATACTGAAAAGAAGGCTTTTTCAAATGGAGAAAAATACAAAAGCCTACATCCATCTAATAAATTTTATATTGTCACTAATGCAATCCCCAAAGGCTTAACTATTAAAGGAAGAGCAGTGGATGGATTTTTCAATGTGGCAAAAAAGAAGGAATTAGATAGACTTTTAGAGGAATGTATAAAATACCAAGGAAAAACTTTAGATTCTTTTTAATAAAAAGTTGAGCCATAATATCCTCTCATGTTTTAAAATAAAACGTAATATTATCATATAATCTTTTGTGTATTTTAGTTTTTGTGATATCCCGAATTAAGTTTCTCCTGGTTTTTCAAATTCATAATTTCAACACACCTTTTTACTATTTACTCTCGTTTTATCGAGAAAAGCCTGATAGGGTGTCCTAAGATTCCTTCTTTTTTCCAGGCTACTATGAGGCCGCTCATAGTTATAATAATATACAGCAGCATCCCAACACTGGAAATATTTACCCAGTTGTTTTATAGTCAGGATTACCCGTTCTACTTTTCCATTACTCTGAGGATGTTTAACTCTTGCTTTGATATGTTGGACACCATAATTTTTCAGGGTTTGCTGAAACTGGTTAGGCTTAGGATCCATACATGTTTCTCGTGGGAGACTGGTGAACTGTGTCCCATGGTCAGTCATTAACTGCCTGTTGAAAAAATGAATGAATTTTAAGGTAAAACTGGTAAATCTTTTAATGGTTTGTTTTCAAATTCTTTTAATAATGTTTCTGGATCGAGATTTTTATTTTTTAACTCTGTGAATATTATTTGTCGAACAGCTTCACTATCATATTTAGTTAATTGGTTTCTAATCCTTCGGTATATACCACTTATATCATTAAAAATTTCACGGATACGATCGATATTAATATAGTATAATTCATCTGTATGAGAAACAGCATCTTTTTTTATGAAGTTACATCCAGTTACAACAACAACAATTTTTTTCTTGGCACCTTTACAAAAATCATCATTATTCGCATAATTATAATGACCATATGATTGTCTACAGTTATCAACAGATATTACACTATCCGAATCTTTTTTACTTTTCGCTTCAAATATTATTGCAAAATGATCGCCGAGTCTCCATATAGAATCTGGATCTGAATCTACTGATGGGCGATAGGCTTCGAATCCAAGCATATTTCCAACCTCAGTTAATCCCATCTCAAATTGTGTTGACTTGTTATCATTTATTAACTTTTTATTTTCATCGATCTTTTTTTCAAATAGTTTTCCAATACTTCCCAATTCAGACAAGTTTTCTTGAATTTTTTCAACTGAATAAGCTGAATATAGATCTATATCAACATTGGAAGTATGTCTTTCTAATGTATTAAAAAATTCTGAAAACCAACTTATAGTTCTTGCACACTTTGTTGCCATATTATATAATTCGTTGCTGGATTCTTCATATTCTACACTCGATTTGATTTCAGCTAATTTTTTTGAGATATTTCCAGCAAAATAACACCAAAGACCTCTATATCCTTGAAATTTATCAGAAGGTAATGTATCAATAATTTTTTTCGCATGAGTTAACGCTGATTCATAATTATTTTTCCATAATTCATATTGATAATTAACTTCTTCTTTAACAATAGAATCTAATATTTTAGTCCTTTCATCAATCTCTTTTTCTAATCCACCTCTAATTCCTACAATTTGTTTATCAGCTTCATTCCATTCTTCGCCCTGTTTAAAAAATAGTTCAATAAATTTTGATAAATTACCAAAATTTTCAACATCTGATTGAGTAATACCAAACTTAATTTCAGCTTGTAATTCTGGGTGCATTTGTATACGATTAGCTTCACTTGCACAAAAATCAAATAATTTTCTACCAACAATAGTGACCAAAGAATAGTCAGTATCCCCTCTTGTTGTCCTTCCTGCTGCCTGGGTGATTCGAGTAACAATTCTGTCTTTTAAAAGAGATGTGATAGCAAGTCTATTGTGTAAAAATCTCTCTTGAATGTTTATCGCTATTGGCAGTTCATACAATATCAAATGTCGGCAAGTATCACCTGGAAGATCTAATCCATCATATCTATTTGCAAGAATTAAAATATTTTTTTTATTTTTACTAAATGTATCAAGACTATCTTCGATGTCAGCTGATTTCAATATAGAATTTGATGTTCCAATTTTTTTAATTGAACTCTCAACGTCCATTAATGTTTGAGAATTTGGACATAGAATTAGTGTTCTTTCAGTATCATTGATTAATTTCACGAGCCAAGGTAAATATTCATTCACATCAAATGAATAATCTGGAAAAATGAAAAATCTTCTTCCAGAACCTTGTTTTTCCCATCCAGGAGGAATTGGAATGCGATTAATTTTAGGGATTCCCAGCAATCTTTCTAATTCTCCTCCCACTCCCAAGGTAGCAGACATATATATTCTCTGTTTTGCATCTGCAAAGGGACTATGAGACAATGTAGGTGGTATCCAAGGTCGAATCAATATTTCATACCAAGATATGAAAATATTACAGGCTTCAAGATTTTTTTCTAAAGATTTCCATTGAAAAAATAAATTACTGCCGTCTTCAATATTTTCTTCAAGTATCTGCTGTATACTATCAATTCTTTCCCAATAATACGGAATTGGGATCATATCTACAAATTTTTTGTCTCTAATACCAGGACTATCTTCTTTTATCATTCTTATAAAAGAATCCTTTAACTTATCTTCGAATAATGATAGGATTTTTGAAAAAATTTCTTTATTTTTAAATCTATTTATTTCTAATGACCACATAGATGAAATATATCCTTCTGTAGAATGTGCATCGTCAAAAATAATAATATCTGGATTTTCAAAACGAGGATTAATATTGAATAAAGCACTATATGTCGAAATCGCAATAGCTTTACTGGTAAGATATTCACTAAATTCTTTACGAGGATATTTATTTTGTTTTCCAACAAAAACATGAGATTTAATCATATAATCTTTTGAAAGAGAATGAACTTGATAAGCTAATTGACGAGTAGGGCAAAGGTAAAGAACTTTATTATTAAAATTTTTTATTCTATATAATCCCAGTAATAAACCAACCAACGTTTTTCCTGATCCAGTTGGTAATTCAAAACTAACATCAGAAGAATCTGAAAAATCTTCACTATATTCTCTTAAAATATCTGTTTGATGAGACCATAAATTTTTAATTTCAGGTGCTCTTCTCCTCAAGTCTCTGAATAGCGATTCTGGGGTGTTTTCCATTTTGGAACTCGATTCAACTTTTTTAAAACCAATATTACTCATTATTTCCTCCCAACAATGTATATTGTAATATGGTAATATATTTTCTTGTTTATAAACAACTTTTTTATTATTATCAATTTCGATTTTTCAATTATGACTAAAAGAAAATTGTCGGATAAACAGATTAAAACATCCAGAAACTCCTAAAAGGAAAAATTCATATTTTAATTTGGTACAAATATTTGAGTGGAATTTAATAATTGAGACAGATATTACAGGAGTTCCATTTACTAAAGATCCTTCAGGGATTCTTTTTCAAGAATCATTAATCAAATCGGGATTTTCATCGGAGAAAATTCCGTCAGTTTGGAAGCCAAGATTAAAGAATGTTTATGTGACAAATATTGTTAAATGCAATCCAAAAGACAAGAAAGGTAATAATAGAACTCCTTCTAAAGAAGAATTATTGAATTGTTTACGCTATTTTGAATATGAAAAATTAATAATTAAACCAAAAATCATAGTTACTTTTGGAAAATTTGTAACAGAATTTATTCTTGAAGATAAAATCAAGAGCTTTATTCAAATGCACAATAAGCCAATAGATAAAGAGGGCATAAGGCACATTCCGTTTATCCATCCGTCTTATGTAATTAGAGGGGCATATAGTAGGGAAAAATATATCCAGGTTTTTATTTCCATAAATAAGTATGTGAAAGATTAGGCTATTTTTAATATCTTTTGATCCTCCATATAAAAACCTAGGTTTATATAGAATTTTAAGTTTAGTTTTACTATGGCAAAAACATCACGAAGATCTTATGGATTGAAAAATACAAATATCAAAAAAATTAAATGGCTATGTACTCTTGTTGTTCTTGTCATATTGGAGGTTTGTGCACTTTGGTGTATTGACATTTCTGTTTCTGCTATGCTTAACGACAACATAGTAACTAACATTTTTGTTTCCAGTAATCCTGTTGTCACATATCATGTTGGTCTATTGCTTTCATTTGTTGTGTTAATGTTGATTTGTTTTATTTGCATCTATCATATTATGATTAATTACGATAATAGGGAGGGATAGATCAAAACCACTCTGTGGGGGATTGGTTTTTTAAAGAAAGAGAAGTTTATTAAATTGTAAGGAGATGAGATGTAGATGCCTATAAAAACTATATGCGAGACCTGTAGCAAAGTAATATACAAATCACCAACACTATATAAG
>SDBT01002448.1_pt1 | contig 32839 bp, 28 predicted proteins | sample 2277101 | NCBI WGS metagenome assembly SDBT01 (sample SAMN10404973, study PRJNA504765) | marine sediment metagenome | isolation source: marine sediment core GS10_PC15, 103 cmbsf | place: Arctic Ocean: Southern Knipovich Ridge | collected 2010
GTTCTCGGCGTCGTCTATAATCCCGCAAGCGATGAGTTCTTTCACGCCATGCGGGGCCATGGCGCGTTCCTCAACGACGACCGCATAAAAGTGAGCGACAAGAAGACGCTCGAAGGCGCCGAGATGATCGCCAGCGGCGGGCTCTTCAAGAAGAATATCTGGAAGGAGCCCTGGCCCAATGTGACGGCACGATGGGTCAACTCGGTCGCCTACCGGCTTGCTTTGGTGGCCGCGGGCAAAGGCGATGCCACCATCTCGCTCTCGCCCAAGGCCGAATGGGATCTCGCCGCGGCAGCCATCGTCATGGACGAGGCCGGGGGCATCACCACCGATCATCGTGGCAACCCCCATATCTATAATCGCGAGGACCCGCGATTTCCGAGCCTTGTGGGCAGCGGTAAGGCGCTGCACCCCCTCCTGATCGAGCGCACAGGCCGCATAGACCTTTAGGGCCTATTTCGGCAAGGTGCCGGCGACCAGAAGAGGGAGAAGCGGACGCATGACCGCGAAGAGCAAGAAAAAGACGGACGGGCGGCAATTGCTTCATCTCGTGTTTGGGGGCCAGTTGACCGAGCTCGACAAGGTCGAGTTCGACGATCTTAAGAAGCTCGATGTGGTCGGCATCTACCCCAATTACGCGCAAGCCTATGACGCCTGGAGGGACGCCGCCCATCGCACGGTGGACGACGCTCATATGCGCTATTTTATCGTGCATCTGCACCGGCTGCTTGATCCGGAGCATGACGCCGATGGGGCCAAAGGCTAAAAGCCTTTCACGCCTTGAGTTTTTCGCCTTAAACAGGGCGATCGCCGCGTGCTAGAACGGGGCGGACCGGGGAAGCCGCTCCTGCAGGCTCGCTCATGAATCGGGGAAACGCTTGACAGATCAGCTGTTCAGAGACGCGGACGCGATCTCCAGAAGCGCCGACGAGCTTGCGGTCGACTATTCGACGGCCCATGTCGTCAAGCGCATCTGGCGTGAGCATTTGCGCCCCCGCATCGGCCTCCTGTCCATCGCCATCGTGGCCATGCTGCTGACCGCCGCGACCACCGGCGCCATCCCCTTCCTCATCCAGCGGACGGCCGACGACGTGTTCGTCGCCAGGCAAGAGGAGATGGTCTACTGGATCACCGGGGCCATCGTCATCGTGACGGTGCTGAAGGCCATCTCCGAATATGTGGCGGGCGTCACCGTGGCCTATCTCGGCCATCGCTTCGTCGCCGACCTGCGCATTCAAATGTTTGCCAAGCTTGCCCAAGCCGATCTCGGCTGGATCCAGACCGTCCATTCGGGGCGGTTGCTTTCGGGCTTCCTCAACGACGCCAATCTCATTCGCGGCACGGCGAGCCGTTCGATCGTCACGCTGGGAGAAAATGCCCTGAAAGTGGTGATCCTCATCGGCGCCATGTTCTACATGGACCCGCGCTTCGCGACGTTAATCCTGATCTTCATGCCGTTTGCCGTCATCCTGCTTTCGCGCCAGCGCCGCAAAATGCGGACATCAACCTCGAAGTCTCTGCAAGAGACCGGCGATCTTGCGGCGCTCGTGACCCAGACTTTGCGCGGCATGCGCGTCGTGCGCGCTTACCAGCAAGAGGGCCGGGAGGAGCAGCGGGCGGCCTCGACCATCAACCGGGCGCTCGAGTTCACCATGCGCGGCATGCGCGCCCGCGCGCTGTCGAGCCCGTTGATGGAACTCCTGGTGGGCTTAGGCTTCGCGCTCGCCATCTTTCTTGCCGGCACCCAAGGCGCGCGTGGCGACCTCACGCTCGGCCACTTCATGGGCTTCATGACGGCGGCCTTGCTCATCTATAGCCCGTTGAAAAGCGTCGCCACCTTGCAGACGCAAATCCAAGAAGGCGTTGCCGCAGCCAGCCGCGTGCTCGGCATCATCGACCTCGAAGTCAGTCTGGCCGAGATTCCAGACGCCAAGCCGCTCAAACTCGACAAGGGCGAGATCGAGTTCCGGAATGTGACCTTCGCCTACGATCCGAAAAACGTGGTGCTCAAGGGCGTCAGTCTGACGGTGCCGCCGGGCAAGACCTTGGCGCTGGTCGGTCCATCGGGTTCGGGCAAGAGCACGCTGGTCAATCTTGCGCTCCGCTTTTTCGATCCGCAGAAGGGCGAGGTTCTGATCGACGGCCAGGACATCAAAAATGTCACTGTCGACTCTTTGCGGGAGTCCATCGCGCTCGTCACCCAAGACCCGGTGCTGTTCGACGACACGATCCGCGCCAATATCGCCTATGGCTCGAAGCCCGTGGTGGAGGAAGAGGTGATCGCGGCGGCCAAGGCAGCGGCGGCGCATGATTTTATCACCGGCCTGCCCGACGGTTACGACACGCGCGTCGGCGAGGCGGGCGGGCGGCTATCCGGCGGCGAGCGCCAGCGCATCGCCATCGCGCGCGCCATCTATAAGGACGCGCCGATCCTGTTGCTCGACGAGCCCACCAGCTCGCTGGATTCGGAGTCCGAAGCCAAGGTCCAGGCGGCGCTCGAAGATTTGATGAAGGACCGCTCGGTTCTGACGATCGCTCACCGCCTATCGACGGTGAGGAAGGCCGACCTCATCTGCGTCCTCGACCAGGGCGGCATCGTCGAGATCGGCCGCCATGACGAGCTCGTCGCCAAAGGCGGGCTCTACACCAGACTGCATCGCACCCAATTCGGCATCGCCGGAGGTCATGCGGCGGCGGGCGCGGACGAAAGCGCCACCGTGGCCGGCGAATAGCGGCACCTGACGGGTATGTTCAAACGCCTGCTAGCATCGAAGCCCGCCGTCGCCTTGGTGAGTTCAATCGCATCTGGCTATGTCCGCCTCGTCTACGCCACGAGCACCATCAAGCGGGAACCGGCCGACACTGAAGCCACGCTGTACGACCAGCATCCCCAGATCGTCGCCATTTGGCATGGCCAGTTCCTGCTTCATCCGCCGATGAAGCCGAGGCAGCTCGGCGACGTCAAAGCCATGGTCTCGCGCCACGGCGATGCCGCCATCCTCAGCGCGGTGCTGAAGCGCCGGGGCATTGAACTGATCCGGGGCGCGGGCGCCGGCAAGAGACGGAGAAACCGTGGTGGGGCGACGGCCATGCGCGAAACGCTACGCGCGCTGAATGCCGGCGCTTCCGTGGTGATGACCGGAGATGTACCGCCAGGTCCGGCGCGCCGCGCTGGCCGGGGCATCGCCACGCTCGCCGCCAAGTCGGGGCGCCCGGTGGTGCCGGTCGCCGTCGCCACGAGCCACTTCCTCAAACTGCCGACCTGGAGCGCCTTCACCATCAATCTGCCGTTCTCGAAGCTCGCCGTCGTCACCGGGGATCCGGTGCATGTGCCGACCACCGAGGATGCGGAAATTATCGAGGCGGGACGCCGCGCCATCGAACTTGCGCTTGCCGACGTAACGGCGCGTGCCTATGCGCTGGCCGGCGCCAACGACCCGCTAAGCAAGGAAGCCATCCAGAAGCCTGGCCTGTCTCTTAAGGGCTATCGCCTGGTGACGCGGATCGCCACCCCGGTGGCGCCGCTAATGCTGGCTTGGCGCACGCGGCGCGGCAAAGAAGAAGCCGAGCGGCGCCCTGAGCGTTATGGCGTTGCGAGCATCCCGCGCCCGGAAGGCTTCCTCGCCTGGTTCCATGCGGCGAGCGTCGGCGAGGTCAACGCCACGCTCCCCGTGATTGATGCGATCGCCAAGGAGCGGCCTGAAGTCCGCATCCTGCTCACCACGGCCACGGTCACGTCGGCCCGGCTGGCACGGACGCGGCTGCCGAAGGGCGCGATTCACCAATATGTGCCGCTCGACGGGCAAGGCTATATCAGGCGGTTCCTGGAACATTGGCGGCCCGACCTTGCCGTTCTGGTCGAGTCCGAGATCTGGCCGAACCTTGTCATGGAGACCAAGGCGAAGAAGATTCCGCTGGTGCTAATCAATGGCCGCATGTCGACCGCGTCGTTCAAGGCTTGGCGGCGGCGCCCCGGCATCAGCCGGCCGATCTTCTCGGCCTTCGACCTGGTGCTGGCCCAGAATGACAGTCTAGCCGAGCGCTTCGCCCAGCTTGGCGCGCCGCAAACGCGCGATGCCGGCAATCTCAAAGCGGACGCGCCGCCGCCGCCCGTGGACCCCGAGGAGATGAAGCGGCTGACGTCGGCTCTGTCAGGCCGGCCCGTGTGGCTAGCGGCGAGCACGCATAAGGGCGAAGACGATTTGGTCGCCACCGCCCATGCTCTGATGAAGCGGAAGCTGCCCAATCTCCTCACCATCATCGTGCCGCGGCACCCTGAACGCGGTCCTGATATCGCCGCTGAGCTGAAGAGCTCTGGCCTCGAGGCCGCGCTTCGCTCGGAAGGCGCGCTGCCCGACGCCAGCACCGACATCTATGTGGCCGACACGATTGGCGAGCTCGGCATGTTCTATGCCCTGGCGCCAATTGCCCTTATCGGCGGCTCGCTAGTGACGCGGGGCGGCCAGAACCCGATGGAGGCGATCAAGCTTGGAGCGGCGGTGCTGACGGGGCCCAACTGGCAGAATTTTCCCGACACCTACACGGATCTGCTCAAGACCGAGGGCGCCAAAGAGGTGAGCGATGCAACGAGCCTCGCCGAGGCGGTGCTTCACCTGCTGCAAGACACCGATGCACGCCAGGCCATGACGGCAACCGCCACAACCGCTATCGCCGCCATGGGGGGCGCCCTGCCCCGCACGATCGAGGCGCTCGATCCCTATTTGCCCCCGAAAGTGACCCCATAAGATGCCTCTCAAAACTCCGTCCTGGTGGCACCGCAAAAAGGGCGTGGTCGCCTCCGCGCTAACCCCCCTCGCCGCGCTCTACGGAACCATCGCCGCCAAGGCCATGACGAAGGGCGATGCGTATCGCGCAAAGCGTCCCGTAATCTGCATCGGCAATTTCACCTCTGGCGGCGGCGGCAAGACGCCGACCGCCATCGCCATCGCCAATCTCCTGAAGGCGGCGGGCAAGAGCCCGGCCTTCCTCACGCGCGGCTATGGCGGGTCGGCCAAGGGGCCGCTACAGGTCGAAGACCAGGACGCCGACGAGGTGGGCGATGAGCCTCTGCTGCTGGCGAAGGTCGCGCCGACCTTCGTTTCGGCCGACCGGGTGGCCGGCGCCAAGGCCATCGAGGAAACAGACGCGGACATCATCGTCATGGACGATGGCTTCCAGAACCCGAGCCTCGCCAAGGATTTCTCCCTCATCGTGGTGGACGCGGCCTCAGGGCTCGGCAATGGGCTGGTCATGCCCGCGGGGCCTTTAAGGGCGCCGCTCGACGCACAGATCGCTCGCGCCGACGGGTTGCTCGTCATTGGCGACGGCAAAAAGGCCGCCTCGTTGATCAAGATGTTTGAAGGCGCGGGCAAGCCCGTGCTGAAAGCCAAGATCGAGCCCAATTGCGATCCGCGCTGGCTCAGCGTGATGCCGGTGATCGGCTTTGCCGGGATCGCACGGCCGGCCAAGTTCTTCGCCACGCTCAAATCAAATGGTGCGGGGCTGCGCGCCTCCCACGCCTTCCCGGATCATCATCGCTTTACCGAACGCCAGGCACGGGACCTCCTGAAAGAGGCCGACGCGCAAAAGGCGATGTTGGTGACAACGGAGAAGGATTGGGCGCGGTTATCCGACGAGGACGAAGAGAGCGCGGTGGCGGAACTCAAGCAGCGCTCGGCGCCGTTCCCTATCGTGATCAAGTTCGAGGACGAGGCGAGCTTGCAAGAACTGCTGAGCGCGGCGACGAAACGCTAGCCTGCGTCAGGACTTTGGATTGGTCTCGCGGAAGCGCTTCAGCGATATGCCAGCGTCGGCATAGGCTTCCTGCAGCGCGACGCTCCAATAGCGCAACTCATCGAGCGGGATCGCCTTGCCGGTAACGGCGCAGCGCACGAAGTCGCCAGGCGTCAGCACCTGGACCTCGCCGTCGAGATATTCGAGCTTGGCCTCGCCTTTGAAGCCGATATTGCGTTCGAAGCGGTTCATCAAATCACCATAGCGTCACGGCGTAGCCGTTGCCACTCGCTAAAGAAGACTTCCCTGATTGTCGTCAGGGCGGCGGCGCGGCTTCTTTGGGGCGGTTTCGGCCTTACCCCCGCGCGAGTCGGCATGGGCCTTAGCATGGCCATCGACGAACTCGATATCCAGTGCCGCCCCCGGCTTCACCTCGCTGGCCCGGCGGAGCATGGCGCCGTCGGCGCCACGAACCAAAGTAAAGCCTCGTGCCAGCACGTTCTGATAGCCGAGCGTGGAGAGAAGCTTGGCCTGACCGTCGAGGCGGCGGCGCGACCTCTCCAAAAGGGCCGAGACGCTGCGCGCCCGGGCCCGGTCGAGGCGAATAAGCTGCTCACGGCCCCGGCTCGCCACCTGCGCCACAAGATGGGGCCTGAGCCTTGGGCCCGTGCGGTCGAGACCTGAACGATGCGCCACCGCATTGGCCAGCAGCGCGCGGGGGAGCCGCCGGCTCGCATCATCGAGACGCTGGCGCGGCAGCGCCAAGATTTCGGCACGCTTTGGCAGCCCTCGTGACGACGCCACAAAGCGGCTGCGCCAAGTTTGCAGCGTGCGCTTGAGCGTGCTCGCGGCGCGAACCCCATAAGTTCTGACCGTTATGAGCAGGTCGGACCGCACCGGCACGGCGCGCTCGGCGGCGGCTGTTGGCGTTGGGGCGCGATGATCGGCGGCGAGATCGAGAAGGGTCCAATCGGTCTCATGGCCCACGGCCGAGATCAGCGGAATGGCGCTCGCCGCCGCGGCGCGCACGACGACCTCCTCGTTGAACCCCCACAAATCCTCAAGGCTGCCGCCACCGCGCGCGACGATGATCAGGTCGGGCTTTGGCATGAGCGCTACTTCAGCGGCATTGAAGCCGTGAATGGCGCCCGCCACTTCCTCGGCGCAGGTCTCCCCCTGCACCCTGACCGGCCATAACAGCACGTGGGACGGAAAGCGGTCTTCCAGGCGATGGAGGATGTCGCGGATCACGGCGCCTGTGGGCGAGGTGATGACGCCGATGACGCGCGGCAGGTAAGGCAGCGGCTTTTTGCGCTCCTCCTCGAACAGGCCTTCGGCGGCGAGCATCTTCTTGCGCTGCTCCAGCAACGCCATGAGCGCGCCGACGCCCGCGGGCTCGATATCCTCGATGACGATCTGGTATTTCGAGCGGCCCGGATAGGTGGTGATCTTGCCCCTGGCCACCACCTCCATCCCTTCCTCGGGCTTGAACTTGAGCCGGCCGTATACGCCCCGCCAAACCACCGCCTCGATGGCTGCCTTCTCGTCCTTGATGGTGAAGTAGCAATGGCCTGAGGAATGGGGGCCGCGATAGCCGGAGATTTCGCCGCGCAGGCGCACCAGGCCATAGGCATCCTCGACCGTCCGCTTCAACGAGAAAGCGAGCTCGGTGACCGTGTATTCAACTAGATTCGTCGCGACGCTTTCAGGCTTGGTGGGGGTGGCCATATCTCAGCTTATCTCTTTTCGCGGTCGCGCTTTTCTCATGCTAAGAGCGCCCCTTGAGGCTTCGAGCAATACTAGCCTCGAGGGTGGCGAACAAGCGGGGCGTTTGGCGCAAATGAATGTGCTTCTGATCGGCGGTGGCGGGCGCGAACATGCCCTTGCCTGGAAGCTCGCACAGAGCCCCCTCCTCGACACGCTCTACTGCACGCCCGGCAATGCGGGTATCGCAGAGGTCGCTGAATGTCTGGAGCTCGACGTGGCGGACCACGATGCGGTGGCGCGGTTTTGCAAGGACAAGGATATTGGTCTCGTGATCGTGGGGCCCGAGGCGCCCCTGGTCGCCGGTCTCACTGATGATCTTGAGGCGCAAGGCATCGCCGTGTTCGGGCCATCCAAGGCGGCTTCGCAACTCGAAGGCTCCAAAGGCTTCACCAAGGATCTCTGCGCCGAGTTCGACATTCCCACCGCGGCCTACGGGCGCTTCACCGATGCCCAAGCCGCACGAGCCTATGTGGCGTCACAGCCCCACCCCATCGTCGTCAAAGCGGACGGACTTGCCGCCGGCAAGGGCGTGGTCATCGCCAACACCCATTTCGAGGCCTACAGCGCGATCGACGCCTGCTTCAGCGGCGCCTTCGGCGCGGCCGGCGCCGAAGTCGTGGTGGAGGAGTTTCTCAACGGCGAAGAGGCCAGCTTCTTCGCGCTGGTGGACGGCGACACGGCGCTGCCGTTGGCCACGGCGCAGGACCATAAGCGCGTGCATGACGGCGACACTGGCCCCAATACCGGCGGCATGGGCGCCTACTCGCCGGCGCCGATCATGACGGAAGCGCTCACAAAGCGCGTCATGGACGAAATCATCCTGCCGACGGTCGCCGCTATGAAGGCGCGCGGCATGCCCTTCAAAGGCGTGCTCTATGCCGGGCTGATGATCGAGAACGGCGCCCCCATGCTCATCGAATATAACGTGCGCTTCGGCGATCCCGAGACCCAGGTGCTGGCCATGCGCCTGAAATCGGACCTGTTGCCGGCATTGCTGGCCACCGCCCAAGGGACGCTTCAAGGGCTCACGCTGGAGTGGCACGACGATGCGGCGCTCTGCGTGGTCATGGCGGCGAAGGGCTATCCCGGCGAATACGCCAAGGGCACCGAGATCAAAGGGCTTGAGGAGGCCGCCGCCGAGCCGGAGGTGGAGATCTTCCATGCGGGCACCAGACACGAGGGCAGCCCCATCCTCGCCAATGGCGGACGCGTGCTCGGCGTGACGGCGCTGGGCGCCGACATTCAGGCGGCGCAGGCCCGCGCCTACGCGGCGGTGGACAAGATCGACTGGCCGGATGGTTTTTGCCGCCGCGATATCGGCTGGCGCGCCGTGGGAGGCAAGACATAGCGCCGCTCGACTCCTCCCAGACGGCAAAAGTTAACGAGAGATTTACCGGCGCGGGACAGGATGACCGTGCCCATCGCTTTCGCCACGCTTTCCGGCGATAAGGCGTTGCAGTTCCACGCTGTTGTCATTATTTGCAGATAGCGTATCGCCTATTCGGAGAATCATATGACGTACGTCCTGCCCGTTTCCAAGAAGACCGCATCTGGAGTTGTGGGCGTCGTTGCGATTCTTTTCTACTTTTGGCTGCTGACCTGGACGGCGCCGATCCATGCCGCACCCGGCTTCGTCGCCGGCCATCCTAGCGCTACATCCCAAGTTGAGCCTGCTCGGATTTACCGGCGCGGGCGGACGCCCGTCTATCCCTATGCATATAATCCTCCCGGCCCCCGGGGCTGGAGCAGCTATTATGGGTTCGTGCCTTATTCCAAAGGGGATATGGAGAACCAGGCGCTCCAGCGGCAATTCTATCCTCAAAACACCTGGCCCCACAGCGACACCGCCCCGCGGCCTCAGCCCTGGGGCAACTAGCCCTTTCCAGACTTCAGGTTTGATCCAGCTTGCGTGCTTTGAGCAGCGCGAGAGCATTCTTGCGTCGCGCGCGGTTGGCGCTCCGGCGGACTAGCGCCTTGCGGCGAAGAAGTCCTTGAGCAGAGCCGCGGCGCGGGTTTCGCCCAAGCCACCATAGATTTCCGGCGCGTGATGGCAGGTTGGCTGGCCGAAGAAGCGCGGTCCGTGCTCGACGCCGCCGCCCTTCTCATCCGCCGCCCCGAAATAGAGCCTTCGGATGCGAGCAAAGGAGATGGCCGTGGCACACATCCCACAAGGCTCCAAGGTCACATAGAGATCGCAGCCGATAAGCCGCTCGCTGCAAAGCTTGGCGCAAGCCTCGCGGATGGCCAGCATCTCGGCGTGAGCCGTGGGGTCGCGCAACTCAAGCGTGCGGTTGCCGGCCTTGGCCAGCACTCGGCCATCGGGCCCGAGGACCACGGCGCCGATCGGCACCTCGCCCCGATCCCGCGCGGCTTCCGCCTCTGTTAGCGCCAAATCCATGGGGCGCTTGATTGGGCTCTCCGCATCTGCAAGCTTCGCCGTCATGAGCGGCAAAATGGGGGAGAAGCAAAGCCGGGGTCAAGCGCCCCGGAAAAAGGGGGTCGCCCCAGCCGCTGCGCAAGAACCGATGCGTATCGCCAAAGCCATGGCCCATGCCGGGCTGTGCTCGCGCCGCGACGCCGAGAAATGGATCGAGGCGGGGCGTGTGGCCGTCAACGGCAAGGTGCTGACAACGCCGGCCCATGTGGTCTCAGCCACCGACACGATCGTTGTGGACGGCAAGCCCCTGCCCCAGTCGGCCCCGGCGCGGCTCTGGCGCTACAACAAGCCAAAAGGGCTCATCACCAGTCACAAGGACCCCCTCGGGCGTAAGACCGTGTTCGAGGCGCTGCCTGAGAAATTGCCCCGCGTGGTCTCTGTTGGGCGGCTCGACATCAACACCGAAGGGCTCCTCTTGCTCACCACCGACGGCGGGCTGGCGCGGCATTTGGAGCTGCCCAGTACGGGGTGGCTGCGGCGCTATCGCGTGCGCGCCCATGGCCACGCGACCCAGAACGCGCTCGATAAATTGCAAGGCGGCGTCACCATTGACGGCATGTCCTATGGGCCGATCGAGGCCAGGCTCGAACGGGAGCAAGGCCGCAATGTTTGGCTGGTGCTGGCCTTACGCGAAGGCAAAAACCGCGAGGTGAAGCGGATCGCCGAGCATCTGGGCCTGGTGGTCAATCGCCTGATCCGAATCTCCTTCGGCCCGTTCGCGCTGGGCGACCTTGTCTCCGGCACGGTCGAGGAGGTGAAGCCGAAAGTGCTGGTGGACCAACTCGGGGTGAAACTTGCCGCAGAATTCGGCTTGCGCCGTGGGCAGCTCGATCGGCAGGCGACCCGCCGGCGATGAGGATCATCACCGGGAAATTCAAAGGCGCGAAGATTGAAGCGCCGACGGGGCTCGCCACGCGGCCCACATCCGACCGGGTGCGCCAGGCGCTGTTCAACGTGTTGGAGCATGGCGCTCCTGCGGTCGACTTCGAGGGCTTGCGCGTGCTCGACCTGTTCGCCGGCTCGGGCGCGCTGGGGCTTGAGGCTCTGTCGCGCGGGGCCCGTTTCTGCCTGTTCATCGAAGAGGATGCGAGCGCCCGCGCCGCGATCCGCCGCAATGTGGAGGCGTTGAGCCTGACGGGCGCCACCAAAATTTGGCGCCGCGACGCCACCAGCCTCGGGCCAGCCGGCACCATAGCGCCCTTCGATCTCATCTTCTGCGATCCGCCTTATGACAAGACTCTCGGGGGACCGGCGCTCGCCAGCGCGGTCGATGGGGGCTGGACCAGCGACGACCTCATCGCCGTGCTTGAGGAGCGCGCCGGCACGGCATCCGCTTGGCCCGCGCCCCTCGCCGAGATCGACCGGCGGCGCTACGGCGAAACGGAGATCGCGATCGCCAAGGGTTCCGGCTACGGTAGCAACAAGGCTTCCGGCTAGGGTGACAAGATGCGTGGCACAGTTTGGGGAGTGCCCATGACGTTGAGAGCATTGTTATTGGCGCCGTTCTTGTTGGTAGCCGTCGCGGCGGCGGAGCCGGTGCAGGACAGCTTTGCCTCGGGCGTGTGGCGCGGTGACGCCAATTACGACGAGGATGGCGACTTCTCCGACTGCACCATGACGGCGGAATCCGACAAGGGCGTCCTGCTCGGCTTCGTCATCAGCAAGGACTTCGACTGGGGCATCGTCATCGCCGACGAGGCGCGCATGCTTGAGGTCGGGACCAGAAAAGCCGTGCTCCTGATCGTCGATAACGCCAACCCCATCGCCGCCGTGGCCAAGGTGGTCGACGTGCACGGCATCCTCATCCCGCTTGAGAACTCCGATCCCGTGGTCGAAGCCATGCGCGGAGGCAAGGTCCTGCGGATCGTCACCGATGGGGCCGAATTCAGTTTCAAATTGACCGGCACGCGCGATGCCATCGGCGAGCTCGCGGCCTGCGTCACCGAACACCAGGGCACCGAGCGGGTTCAGCTCTAGCGCGGCGGGCGCCTTTAGCGCCTCTGGAACAGCTTCTCGATGTCGGTGAGCTTCAGCTCAATATAGGTGGGGCGGCCATGATTGCACTGGCCGGAGAAGGGCGTCTTCTCCATGTCGCGCAGCAGCGCGTTCATCTCATCGGGGGATAATCTGCGTCCCGCCCGCACGCTGCCATGGCAGGCCATGGTCGACAGCACATAATCGAGACGCGCGGCAAGCACACGCCCCCCGTCTTCCTCGGCTTCGGCCAGAGCGCCGGCCAGGTCCGACAGCAGACCTTTGACGTCGCATGTGCCGAGCAGCGCCGGCACTTCGCGCACGACAATAGCCGATTGCCCGAAGGCCTCGATGACGAGACCTAAGCTCTCCAGCTCGTCCGCCACGGCAAGCAGCGCGGCAACGGCCTCGCCGTCGAGCTCGACCACATCGGGAATGAGCAGAAGTTGCCGCGTGATGCCGCCATTTGTGTAGGCGTCCTTCAGGCGCTCATAGACCAGGCGCTCATGGGCCGCGTGCTGGTCGACGATGACAAGCGCGTCAGCGGTTTGAGCGATGATGAAAGTGTCTTGCACCTGAGCGCGGGCGGCACCCAACGGATAGTCCGTCGCCGCCTCGTCCTCGGCCGGGGGCGTGCCGCGGGTATCGCCACTCGGGGCCGAAACCGCCTCGAGCGGGGCTTGCGCCCGGTCGGAAAAGCTAAAGCCGCGCGGGCTGCCATGGCTCATATAGGTGCGCGGGGCCGTACCCGAACCGCTGCCCGGTGGTGGCGCGGGATGTTCTCCTGGCCGCACCATGCGCTCCAGCGCCGATTGCGACAGGCTCGCCGTGGCACGGTGGCCGGCGCCTCCTAGCGCCTCCCGCAAAGCCCCGATGAGAAGCGAGCGCACGGCATTGGGGTCGCGGAATCTGAGCTCGGTCTTGGCCGGATGGACGTTCACGTCCACCTCCTCCGGCGGCACGGTCAAAAACAACACCAGCATGGGGTAGCGGCCCCGGGGCACGAGATCGCCATAGGCGGCGCGCACCGTGCCAACAATCAGCTTGTCCCGGACCGGCCGGCCATTGACCACGAGATAACACTGCATGCCATTGGCCCGGTGCAGGGTCGGCAACCCGGCGAAGCCTTCCACGGACATGGTGTCCCGCGTGGCGGAGACAGGAAGCGCGTCTGCCAGGAAGTCGCCCCCAAGAATGCGCCCCATGCGCTTTAGGCCGTGATCCATCAGCCCGGGCGGACAGGCTTCGAGGCGCAGGCTGGTGTGCTCGCCATTGGACAGTGAGAACGCGATCTCCGGGTGCGCCAGTGCCAGCCGCTTCACGTGATCGGCGATGGCCGCCGTCTCGGCGCGCTCGGACTTCATGAATTTGAGCCGGGCCGGGGTGGCATAAAACAGGTCACGCACCTCGACCTCGGTCCCGGCGGAGAGCGCCGCCGGCTTCAGCGGTGATTTCCGGCCGCCGTCCACCGAGATGGCGAAAGCCTCGCCCGCGCCTTGCGCCCGGCTGGCGATGGACAGCCTGGCCACGGCGCCAATGGACGGCAACGCCTCGCCACGAAAGCCTAAGGTCAGAATATGGGAGAGATCGTCGCCGCCGAGCTTGGAGGTGGCATGACGCTCGACCGCCAGCGCCAGATCGTCAGCCGGCATGCCGGCGCCATCGTCGGTGACGCGGATGAGCTGCAGGCCGCCGCCCGTGGCCGTCACGTCGATGCGGGTTGCCCCGGCATCGATCGCGTTTTCGACCAGCTCTTTGACGACGCTTGCGGGCCGCTCGACGACCTCGCCCGCGGCGATGCGATTGACGAGGTTCGGCGGCAACTGACGAATGGCCATTCGCGTGCCTCTAACCGTGCGCCGGCGAGATACCGGCAGGTCCGCAGTCTACCCGATTCTATCGCTTGGGAGGCGGAATGGTAGGCTAGCCGGGCGCACCTTCCGGCGTCACGCCCGCCGGCGGCTCGACGGGCTTGCCGACGATGGTGGTGATGAGCTGGTCCGCCACCAGCAAACGCTTGGCGACCCGCTTCACATCGCTGAGGGTCACGGCCTCGATAACCTCGTTGCGCATGTCCACATAGTCGAGACCAAGCTCCTCGATCTGAATCCATAAGAGCTGACTGGCGATACTGGTCGAGGATTCGAAGCGAAGTGCGTAAGCGCCGGTCAAATAGCTCTTGGCGTCTCTCAGCTCCTCGGCGCTCGGGCCTTCCTCCGCCAGCCGTCTCAGCTCGTCTTGGATCACCGTGAGCGACTGGCCGAGCGCCTCGTTCTTGGTGGCCACATGGCCGATGAACACGGCGCCGTGCTGATAGGGATAGAGATTGGAATAGACCGAATAAGCGAGGCCGCGCTTCTCGCGCACCTCTTCCATCAGGCGCGAGGAGAACCCGCCGCCGCCGATGATGTAGTTGAGCACATAGGCCGCGATGAAATCGTCGTCATGGCGGGCGATGCCGCGATGGCCGAACTGCGCCACCGACTGGGGCACGTCCATAACGATGATTTCGCGCTTTGGTCCGAGCGGCGGCTTCGCTTGAGCCACGGTCACCAGGTCCGACTGTTCCGGCAAATCGCCGAACAGCTTGTCGAGCGCCTTGCCGAGGTCTTCGGCACTGATATCGCCAACCACCGAGATCACCAGCTGGTCGCGCGCGAACACGCGGCGGACATAGTCCCTGAGATCGTCGGGGGACATGGCGGTGACGGAGTCCTTCGTGCCTTTGATCGGGCGCCCATAGGGGTGGTCCTCGAAAGCCGCCCGGTCCCAAGCGTGCGACGCCACGGTCGCCGGATCATTCTCGTCGAATTTGAGCCCGGCCAGAATCTGTTCACGCACGCGCTCAACCGCATCGTCATCGAAGCGGGGCTGCGCCATGGCAAGCCGCACCAAGTCGAAGACTTCGTCCTTATTGGCGGTCAGGGTCTGGAGATTGCCGAGCATGACGTCGCGCCCGGCATCGAAGTCCAGCCGCATGGCGAGTTCCTGCTCGCGCTCTTGGAAGGCCGTGGCGTCGAGATCGCCCGCGCCCTCGTCCATCATCGCCGTCACGAAATAGGCGGCGCCTTCCTTGCCCTTGCCGTCCTGGGTCGCACCGCCACGAAAGGCAAAGCGGATGGCGACAAGCGGATTGGCATGGCTTTCGACGAGCCAAGCCTTGATCCCGCCAGGGCTCGTAACTTCCTGAATTTCCATTGTTCTTCCTTGGGCCATGGCAGGCGACGCCAACAGCGCGAGCGCCCATAACGAAGCGCCAAGCCGCAACATCAGAGAGGAAAGCGAAGAGCGATACATCATGCGCGTCTACGACTTGCCCTTCCCTGCCGCCGGGGCAGGCTTGTCAGCAATGCTGCTCTTATGTTTCGGGGCTGGCATGAGAATGCCCGTGACCGAATCGTCGTCGTTGAGATATTTGCGGGCCACGGCCTGGATGTCCTCGACGGTGACCTTCTTCAGCCGCTCGGGCCATGCCTCCACATCCGCGACACTCATGCCGGCAGCAATCCGCCAGCCATATTGGCGGGCCATGCGCGAAATCGAGTCGGAATTGTAGACGAACTCAGCGAGATGGGCGGCGCGGGCCCGGTCGAGCTCTTCTTGGGTAACGCCCTTCTCACGCAGCTCATCGACGACGCCGGTGATAGCCGCATCGATCTGCTCCGGCGAGTTCGTCTTGCCGGCAATGGCGTAGAAGCCGAGCCGGCCGGAATCGCGACCGGAATCGGTGTACCAGCCGCCAGCGCTTGCCGCCGCCTTCTGCTCCACGACGAGCCGCTTGTAGATACGGCCAACCGCGCCGTGAGCGGCAATCCGCATCAGGAGGTCGAGCGCTTCGGCTTCGCCAGGCTCGGCGGAGGCATAGCTCGGCGCGATGTAGTAGCGCTGCACCGTGGTGCGGCCAGCACGCGGATCTTCCAACACCACCCGAACCTCAGCGTCGTGCTTGGGCTCCTTAGGCCGGATGCGCTTGTTGGCTTCGCCGTTCGCCGCGATCTTGCCGAATGTCTCCTCGGCGAGCGCCTTCACCTCGTCGGGCTCGACATCGCCGGCCACGACGAGGACCGCATTCTGGGGCCCGTAGAACCGGCGGTAGAAGGCCAGCGCGTCCTCGCGGTCGAGGGCTTCGATCTCATGCTCCCAGCCGATGATGGGCGTGCCGTAAGGGTGGTTCCGGTAAAGCGCCGCCATCATCTGCTCTTGCAGGATGCTGCCCGGATCGTTGTCGACGCGGGACCGGCGCTCCTCAAGGATGACCTTGCGCTCCGTCGTTACGTCCTCCTCGGACAGGCGGAGATTGGCCATGCGGTCGGCTTCCATCTCCATGGCCGCGCCCAAGCGATGCTTGGCCACACGCTGGAAATAGGCGGTCACGTCGTGATTGGTGAAGGCGTTGTCCTCGCCGCCATTCTTGGCGATGATTTTGGAGAACTGGCCGGACGGAATGCGTTCGGTGCCTTTGAACATGAGATGTTCGAGGAAATGAGCAATGCCGGAGGAGCCCGGCGGCTCGTCCGCCGCGCCCGTCTTGTACCAGACCATCTGGGTGACGACCGGCGCGCGATGGTCGGGGATGACGATGACTTGCAGGCCGTTGGAAAGCGTGAACTCACGCACGCGATCGGGCGGCGTGGTCTCGGCGGCAACGGCGGTGACGGCCATCGAGGCGAGGGTCAAACCGGCGACGATCAGGCCCGCTCGGGGATCGAGCGCGGCCGTGAACTGATCTAGCATCCATTCCACCATTGAGCGGGGCCTTGAAGGTTAGGGGAAGCGGGCATTGAGGCTAGCCAGATTAGGCAAGCTTAACAAAGACGCTAACCGATACGCCACATGTCGGCCCTCGGGCCAGGATTTTCAAGAAAACCTGATCCGCAAGATCGCTGCCCAACGCCGGGCGGCGCCAGTCGCTTTAGCGAGTTAGCTAAAATCCGGCTTTCTTATTCTGACCGTCGGAGATATTGCTGTAGCTGTCCGGCGCTGCGGGAGCGAAATCCCCGTCGTTCCGGTCGGGCAGGGGCGCCTGCGACACGTGGGGTGTGAGGCCCTTCGGCTGCGACTGGGCGACGGCGCTCTCGGACGGCAACCGGTCCGAGGCATCAGGCTCCGGCACGGCGGCAACTGGCACTAACTCCGTATCCGACCCACCGAACAGCTTGTCTAACAGGGTCGGCTTGCCAGCATAGGCGTTGATGGGATCGGCCGCCGACTGGATCTCGGCCTGCTTAACAGCTTCCTGCTTGGCAATGCGCTTTCTCACCAGCTCCGGATCATCGGGCCAGTCTTGTCGGGCCGTGACCACGGAGGCATTGGAGCCAGGCTGGGGCAATGTCTTTACATTCGGGGGAACCAACAGCGGCGGGCGCTCGCTCATATGCACGTCGGCCTGCTGTGAGTCGCCAGAGACGCCCATATAGTCGAAGACCTTGCCTTCGAGCTGAACACCACTGCCGCAACCGCCAAGCGCAGCCACGCAGGCAAGCGCACAAGCGAGCTTAAAAGCCCGGCTAGCAACGGTTTTGGTGGTGAAATGTCCCAATATCCCCCCTGGAATCCGGCACAGACCGGATTGGACTACATTTTGGGGGAATTTTCGGCATTTTTATGACCCCCAAAGACTGAGTCATACAGAAGTCCAATAACCCCGGCAACTATGGCCACATCGGCGATGTTGAAGACGTACCACTCGAAGCCGAAAGCGTGAAAAGCGAACAAATCCGCCACCGCGCCATAAGCGATGCGATCAATGGCGTTGCCGATGGCCCCACCGATGATGAAGCCGATAGCCCAGGCGGTGAGCGGCGTGGTTACGCGGGCCAGCCAGACGACCAGCGCCAGGCTAACGACGAAGGCGAACGCGACGAGACCGAAGCGCCCGAGCGCGCTGTCCTGAGGCAGCAGGCCATAGCTGATGCCCTTGTTCCATAACAGCACGAGGTCGAAGAACGGCGTGACGGTGACCACGCCCTTGGCCCCGAGGTCATAGAAAAACAGCGCCCAAATCTTGTTGGCCTGGTCGGCCGCGACCGTGAGGACGGCAATGAGAAGCCCCAGCGGCGAATATGGTCCCCAAAGCCAATGACGGAGCATGACGCTACCCAGCCTTGCCAGCGCGGCGTGCATCGAACTGGCGCACCGCCGCCGCGTCGCGCGGGGACAATTCCGGGAATTCAGGGTCCGAACCCACCTCGGTCAAGATCTTCCATGACCGCGCGCATTTCTTGCCCTTGGCGCGGGCGAAGACCACGGCAACGTCCGGCACATCCTCTAGGCGGAAGGCGTCTTCAGGCCCCTCCTTCGGGATCAGCACCGCGCCACTGGTGATGGCGATCTCGGCGAGATCGACGCCACGCAAGGCTTCGCGCAAGGCTTCGTTGGCGACATAGACTTTGGGCGCGGCTTCCAGGCTTGAACCGATGCGGCGTTCCCGGCGCTCGATCTCAAGCGCGCCCGTCACCACGCGGCGCACCTGGCGGATCTTCCGCCACTTTTCGGCGAGCGCTTCGTCGGTCCATTCGTCCGGCATATCGGGGAAGGACCGTAGATGCACCGAGCCCTTGTCTTCAGGGAAGCGGGTCAGCCACGCCTCCTCCATGGTGAAGCACAGCATGGGCGCCATCCACGCGGTCAGCGCGGCGAACACGCGGTCGATCACGGTCAGCGCGGCGCGACGGGTCAGGCTGTCATAAGCGTCGCAGTAGAGCGCGTCCTTGCGGATGTCCAAATAGAAGGCGGACAGATCGTTGACGCAGAAATTGAGCAGCGTGTGGAAGATGCGCTTGAAGTCGTAGGCGGCGTAGCCCTCGCGGACGACGACCTCCAACTCGGTAAGGCGCGCCAGCATGTAGCGCTCAAGCTCCGGCATCTCGGCAAAGGGGATGGTGAGTTCGTCCCGATGATGGCTGAGATTGCCGAGCATGAAACGAAGCGTGTTCCGCAAACGCCGATAGGAATCGACATTGGCCTTCACGATGTCAGGGCCAATGCGCAGATCGTCGGCATAGTCGGAGCTCATGGCCCAGAGGCGCAGGATTTCCGCGCCGGACTGTTTGATGATGTCGTGGGGCGAGACCACATTGCCCGTGGACTTCGACATCTTGCGACCGTCCTCGTCATTGACGAAGCCGTGGGTCAGCACCGCATCGAAGGGCGCGCGGCCGCGCGTGCCGCAACCCTCAAGCAGCGAGGACTGGAACCAGCCGCGATGCTGGTCGGAGCCTTCGAGATAAAGGTCGGCCGGCCATTTAAGGTCAGACCGCTTCTCCAGCACGAAGGCATGGGTGCAGCCTGAATCGAACCACACATCGAGAATGTCGCCGACCTTCTCCCAATCGCTTGGGTTGTCCACCAGGCCAGTGAGGAAGCGCTCGGTCGCGCCCTCCATGAACCAGGCGTCGGCGCCTTCTTTCTCGAACACATCTGCGATCCTGTCGATCAACTGATCTGACGCCTCAAAACCCTGGCGCGGAATGACCTCGCCCGATTCCTTGTGCACGAACACGGTGATTGGCACGCCCCAGGCGCGCTGGCGCGACACCACCCAATCGGGGCGCGTATTGACCATGCCCTTGATGCGCTTCTCGCCTTGCGGCGGCACGAAGCGCGTCTCGTCGATGGCCTTCAGGCCACGGGCGCGAAGCGAGGCGCCACCATCGAAATCGCGGTCCATGGCGATGAACCATTGCGGCGTGGCGCGGAAGATGACCGGCTTCTTGGAACGCCAGGAATGGGGATAGTCGTGCTTGTAGCGGGAGCGCGCGATGAGCGCGTTGGCCTCCGTGAGCGCCGCGATGACGGCATTATTGGCGTCGCCAAACTTGCCCTTGTCGTCGACCACGCGCTTACCCTCGAAGAGCGGCGCGTCCTTGGTGAAGAACCCAGCCTCGTCGACGGTGAAGGGGATTGTGGTGTCGAAGTCCCGATGCATCAGTTCCCGCTGATGCTCTTCCCAAATCTGGAAGTCGTCGGTGCCGTGACCAGGGGCCGTGTGTACAAAGCCAGTGCCGGTCATTTCGGTGACGTGGTCGCCAGGAAGAAGCGGGACCTTGAAACGATAATCAGTCTCGTTGCGAAGCGGATGCGCGGTCATCGCGTGACGCAGCATCTCGTCGGTGACATCGCTTAGCCGAGACCAGCCATCGATCCGCGCCGCCGCCTTCACGGTCTCGGCCAGCGCATCGGCAAGCAGCAACCGTTCGCCGACTTTGGCCCAATTGTCGTCAGGCGCTTCAGTGATCTCGTAAAGCCCATAGGAGATCGACGGGGAATAGGAGATGGCCCGGTTGCCAGGGATGGTCCAAGGCGTAGTGGTCCAGATGACCACGGAGGCATTTTGCAACGCCTCTGAGGCGCCGGACAGGACCGGGAATTTCACGTAGATCGTCGGGCTCTCGATTTCCTGATACTCGACCTCGGCCTCGGCCAGGGCGGTACGCTCCACCACCGACCACATCACGGGCTTGGAGCCGCGATAGAGCAGGCCGTTCATGGCGAACTTCATAAGCTCGCGGGCGATGGTCGCCTCCGCGTCGAAGCTCATGGTCAGATAGGGGTGATCCCAGTCGCCCTCGACGCCGAGACGCTTGAACTCCTCGCGCTGGATGTCGAGCCACTTCGCCGCCTCGTCGCGGCATTCGCGACGGAAGGCGATCAGCGCGGCGGGGTCTTTGAGGTCAGGCTTGGCCCGGCCTTTGGCGCGGTATTGCTCTTCCTCGACCTTCCACTCGATGGGCAGGCCGTGACAATCCCAACCCGGCACATAATTGGCGTCCTTGCCCATCATCGCTTGCGAGCGGGTGATGACGTCTTTCAGGATCTTATTGAGGGCGTGGCCGATATGGAGATGACCGTTGGCGTAAGGCGGGCCATCGTGAAGCACGAATTTCGCGCGTCCCTTGGCCTCCTCGCGAAGGCGATCGTAAAGGCGCATCTCGGCCCAGCGTTCGAGCCATTCGGGCTCGCGCTTAGGCAGCCCCGCCTTCATGGGAAAATCCGTCTTCGGCAAGAAGAGCGTCTCGCTCCAGTCGCGATCCGTCTGCTGCACGACGGGCGCAGGCGGCTTCGGCTTGGCAACGGGCTTCTGTTTTGCAACGGACTTGCGCTTCGTAGCCTTCTTGGGCGTAGCGCCCTTTCTCGGAGCAGCAGGTTTTTTTGCCTTCACCGCGGGCTTGCGCTTCGCGGCAGGCTTGGGCTTTGCCTTGGCGACGGTCTTGCGCTTCGCGACGTTCTTCGGCTTTGCCTTGGCGACGGCTTTGCGTTTCGTCACCGTCTTGGACTTCGTTGCAGACCTAGACTTGGTAACAGCTGGCTTGCGCTTGGCAACAGTCGTCTTGCGCTTCGGAGCGACCTTCGTCCGCGTGGCCGTTTTGCGTTTTGCGATGGCCTTACGCTTAGCGACAGTCTTGGGCTTAGCCGCAGGTTTGCGTTTCGCCGCAGCCCTAGCCTTAAAGACAGTCTTGCGCTTGGCCACAGGTTTGCGGCGCGCTGCCGGCTTTGCCTTGGCGACGGTTTTGCGCTTCGTCGCGGGCTTAGCCGCAACCTTACGCTTCGCCGGAGCGTAACGCTTTGCCAGAGTCTTGCGCTTCGCCAGAGTCTTGGACTTGGCCACCGGCTTACGCTTGGCCACACTCTTGGGCTTGGCCGGAGTCTTACGCTTAGCCGGAGCCTTACGCTTCGCCGGAGTCTTGGCGGCCGCTTTGCCGCTCTTCGTTTTTCTCACCATGGTCTTTGTATCTCGTCCCGAAATTTCTCGCCTCGGAGCCTCTGTTCGCCGTTCTAGCAACCAGCCTAGCTACAATCCAGTGCCCGGTCGGCCAGGGCCTCCCCGAGCGTGAAGCGCCGCATGGGATCGTTCGCATCGACCGCCCGCAGCACGGCACGCGCCTGCTCGCAGTCTTGCGCCATTTGGGCGGCGAGAGCGTCCGCGCTTTCGAAAGCATGGTCCGGCCTCAGAAAATCGATGAACTCCACCTCGACTTCTTGGTCGTAGAGATCGCCGGAGAAGTCGAGGAGATAGGCCTCCAGCACCGAATCGCCGGCACCAAACGTCGGGCGCGGCCCCACATAGCCCGCCGCGTGATGCCGTTCGCCTCGATGATGGACGCGCATTGCGTAGATCCCGTGTCGAACGTCCTGGCCCGGCGCGAGTTTGAAATTGAGCGTCGGGAAGCCGAGGCCTTTACCCCGACCCGCGCCCTTGCTCACCCGGCCCCGCGCCCGCCACCAATAGCCGAGCTGCTCGGCGGCCTCGCGTACTTCGCCGAGACGCAGATGATCGCGGATCGTGCTCGAGGAGAACGTGACGCCGCCCTCCAAGGTGACTGGCGCCACCACATCGACCCCAAAGCCGAGCGTCTTGCCGAGCGCCGCCAATTGCTCGACGGAGCCCGTGCGCCCTTTGCCGTAGGTGAAGTCGTAGCCTACGACGACGTGGCTTGCGCCGAAGCTGCCTACCACCACGTCGGTGGCGAAAGCATCAGCGCTTAACGACGACAGCGCCTTATCGAAGGTGATGACGAAGGTCTGATCGAGACCGAGCGCCTCGATCAGCTCAAGCTTCACCGGAAGCGGTGTCAGCCGGAAGAAGGGCTGGTCGGGCGCGAAGAACTCACGGGGGTGCGGCTCGAACACCACAGCGCCCGCGCGCCGCCCCTCGGCCGCCGCGATACGCTTCGCCTCGTTGAGAACCGCCTGATGGCCGCGATGAACGCCGTCGAAATTGCCAATGGCCAGCACCGACCCCTTAAGAGCCGATGGCGTGTCCTGCCAACTACGGACGATGTCCATCGCTGATCCCTGCCCGTCCGCCTCTTGGCTATGCCTTGCGATCGACCATCATCGTCGCGTCGCCCTCGAGCACGGTCTTGCCATTGACCGAACAATCGCAAGCGAGCGTGACCCGGCTCTTCTCGGTGTCTACGGCGGTGATCCGGCAGGTCGCCACGACCTCGTCGCCGATATAGACGGGCGCGCGAAATTTCAGGCCCTGGGAAAGATAGATGCAGCCCGGCCCAGGCAGCTTGGTGCCGAGCACGGTGGAGAACAGGGCGCCGGTCAGGAAGCCGTGAGCAATGCGCTTCTTGAAGATGGTGGTGGCCGCGAACTCGTCGTCGAGATGGACCGGATTGATATCGCCCGAGAGCTTGGCAAAGGCCGCCACGTCCTCATCGGTGATGGTCATGGAGACGCTGGCCTCCATGCCAGGCGATAGATCCTCCAGATAGTAGCCGTGGCCCAAACTCGCCTGGCCGTTCGCATTGCTCATTATGTGACCTTCTCTGCTTCCAGTTTCTGTGAGGGCGCAAACTAGCGAAGGCGTTGCTGCGCCGCAATATGCGCTGACGCCTTTCCGGCTAGCGCCCAAGGGGCCCCTAAAGGCTAAAAATCACCAATCGAGCGCATGGGTGGCGGCAATTGGCCACCGGGGCGTCTCGGCGAAGAGCTCGGCCACATGGGGCGCATCGAGCGCATCGCCACCCTCGCCCGGCGCATGCAGCGCGCTCGCCACGAACACGGCATCGATGCCGAAATTGCCTGCACCGGCGATATCGGTATTAACCCCATCACCGACGGCCAGAACCTGGTCTTTACTGACATCGCTGCCGGCGAGCCGGGCGATGGTTTCGAGCGCGAGATCATAGACCGGCACATAGGGCTTGCCGGCATAGACCACTTTGCCACCGGCCTTCTCGTAAGCGGTCGCGAGCGCGCCGGCGCAATAGATCAGCCGCTGGCCGCGTTCGACCAATTGATCCGGATTGGCGCAGATCATGGGCAACTTGCGCGCCGCCAACTCCCGAAAGAGATCCACATAGTCGTCGGGCGTCTCGACCTCGTCGTTGAACGGGCCTGAGCACACCATGACGTCGGCCTCTTGCCAGTCGCTCAACGTGACATCGAGGCCGGCGAAAATCGGCCGGTCGCGCTCCGGTCCAAGATGGAAGACGCGCGCGCCCTCATATTTGCCAAGCTCGTGGCGGGTGAGATCGCCCGACGTCACCGTGGCGTCGTAGGCCTCGTCGGGAACGCCGAACTCCCGGAGCTGCGCCTGCACTTCCGGGCTTGGCCGTGGCGAGTTGGACAGCAGCACCACGATCCCGCCGGCCTGGCGGAAGGCGCGCGTGGCGGCAGCGGCAGGGGGAAACGCGCTGTGCCCGTTATGCATGACGCCCCAAATATCGACAAGCCAGGCGCGATAGCGGGAGCCGATCTCTTTGAGAGAATCGACGACGGGGATGGTGAGCGGTGTTTCGGTCATGACGCCCGGTTAGAGGGTCGGTGGAAACTGGTCAAGCGCCGGTCTTGGATCTCTCGTTCCCCCTCTCTCTCGATTTCGTATTCATCCCAAAGCTCAGAGGAGACGCCTGTGGTAAAGTTGGCCCCGCGCCGAATCAGGGCGAAGGCATCAGGCCTCGAACTGCGGCGAAGGAGGCTGAAATGCATCATCTTCTACTGAAGACGGGTGTGGCGGGTATCTGCGCCCTTGCTTTCCTTGCGGCTCATGGCCCGGCAAAGGCCGTCTCGCCGCTTTCCCTTAACCAGGCCGCTCCTCTTGTGATTCCGGTCGTCGATCAGGAAAACCTCGCCGTCGAGGAGGATCTACGCCCCGACGAGCCGCCCGAGGCGCTCATGGGTGAGACCCCGAAGAAACCGATGATGGCACCCCCTCCGGAGGAGACGGGAGGCCAGAGCTCAGGCAACATCGAGGATGAGATGATCAACAAGATCGGCCCGGGGGCTGAATAGGCACTTTCGGTCGAAACAGCGCGACGCGCCGGTTCGCGGTTCAGGCAGCGCCAGACTCTTCGGAGTCGCGGGCGAGCACCTCGTCCGCCGGCTTCGGCGGGTCGAAAAGGTTACCCTGCGCCAGAGCGATTCCGTGATCGAGGAATTCGGCCACGTCGCCCTCGTCCTCGACCTTCTCGACGATCAGTTGCATGCCGAGCCCATCGAGCTGCCGTTTCAGATCGGCTACAATCCTGCCGGGAACGCCGAGAAAGATCTCGGCGCTGATCTTGACGTAGCGGAAATAGCGGTCGCTTAAGGCCGAAAAGTCCGCATCGAGATCGGAGACATTATCAAGGCAGAAGCTGTAGCCAAGGGCGCCCAAGGTATCGAGGCAGCCATACTCGGCCTCGGTGAGGCCCTTCATCTCCGGCTGGCTCACCTCGAAAACGAGACTGTCGCAAAGGCTATTATTCTCTTCCATGAACTCGACGAGCTCGGGGAAATAGTCGGGATCGAGCAGCGAGTGCAGGGAAATGTTGCAGAACAGCCCCCGGACCTCGGAACCCTCAGGCAGGTCCCGCAAGGCCTGCACACTTCTCGCCAGCAGCGCATTGTCGATGAGCGGCATCATGCCGGCACGCTTGGCCACGGGGATATAATCGCCCGGCAGAACGAGGTCGTCCTCCGTGGTCCTGACCCGCGTCAGAGCCTCGAAATAGAGAACCTTGCGGTCGGGCAAGGTGACGGTCGGCTGCAGATAGACCTCGACGCGTCCAGTCTCGACCGCTTTGCGGATTGTGCTCCGCATCGCGTCGTCCTCGTCCTCATCATCGTCGTCCAGAAGCGCGGCAGCTGGCTCGGCGGCGGCGAGCTCAACGGCCTCTTCCACCACTTCGACCGTTTCCGCGCCTTCCACCAATTCCACCGTTTCCACCACGTCGATCTCTTCCGTGGTGAGTGGCGCTTCGTCTTCCGGCTCGGCTAGAGCCTCTTCGACAATCTCTTCCTCGATCTCGATCTCGGTCTCAATCTCAGCCTCGACCTCGGTCTCAAGAGGCTCCGTCTCCGACTGAGGCTCAGTCTCGGTCCCGATCTCGGTCCCAATCTCGATCTCAGTCTCAATCCCGGTCTTGATTTCAGACTCGATTTCAGACTCGGACTCCATTTCCGCAAATGTCTCGACGATGGGCTCCGGCTCTTCTTCAGCCTCAGCCTCGACCTCCTCTTCCACGACGGGCGGGGCGGACGGAGCATCCCATGCGGTATCAGCCTCCTCGGGCTCTGCCTCGGACGTTTCCGGGGTCAGGTCGGAAGAGCGGCGCTCAAGCAAACTTTCGAGAAGCCCGACCTTGGCGCCGGTGTCGTCGCCGCGGCTCTCGGCCTCGATTTCGGCGCGCAAGCTTTCGGTCCGCGCATAGACGCCTTCGAACTCCGTGGCGGGTTCCTCGGCGCGAACCGGTCTGGTTAGGCTTTCGGACGACCCGGTTCCGCCGAGCGCCTGGTCGAGCCGCTCGACGCGATCGGAAAGCAGGTCGAGACGGGCAACGTCGTCCTCGACCCGGTCGATCCGTTGCAAATCGTTGTCAATGATCTCAAGCGCCGCTTCGATTTCCTCGATCCGGCTACCGCCGCCGCGCGCCGCGCGCCCAAGCATGACGTAGGACGCGGCCATAACCAAGAAGAGCGCCGCCGTGGCGATGAGGACAGGCAATAGAGGCAGTCCGGCCTGAACCGTTAGGCCTGCGGCGAATGCCACCGCGGTGATGGCCATGGCGATGAGTACGATCATGTCAAGCATGGCGAGCCCTCTTGAGGAGGCGTCTTGTCCGGCAGACATGGTGATGCCGTCTTGCATGCTCGCGCCACCCCCTGCCACGGAATCATGAGCGACAGTCCACTGCAGCACAACGTCAAACTCGCTGGCAGACCGCGTCCCCGTTGATAGCAGCCAAGCAAGATGAGGCCAAGCGGCAGGCCGCCCCGGCAATCCGATGGGTCCGATTGGCAACGCGGGCATAGTCCGCCAGGCTTCGCGCGCCGCCCGCCTTCACCCATTCCTAACGGTGTTCTGGCATCAAGCGAACCTTCCGGCCCCCAATTGGTGTTTTGTGCAGTGCAGCAGACACCTTGACATGGCCGGGTGGCCATCCCTACATGCGCCTTTGATTGGCACTCGTCATTGACGAGTGCTAGAGGGCCATTCTTCCAGCGAAACAGGAGCTAAAATCCATGAAATTCCGTCCCCTGCATGACCGCGTTGTGGTCAAGCGGCTCGAGGAGGAGCAGAAGACCAAAGGCGGCATCATCATTCCCGATACCGCAGCCGAGAAACCCCAGACCGGCAAGGTCGTTTCCGCTGGACCCGGTGTCCGCGGCGAGGACGGCAAGCTTCAGCCTCTAGGCGTGAAGGCTGGCGACAAAGTGCTGTTCGGAAAATGGTCCGGCACCGAGGTCAAACTCGATGGTGACGATCTCCTCATCATGAAGGAGTCGGACATCATGGGAATCATCAGCTAACCCCACACGAAACCGCCCATCCTTCGAGACGCGCTGAAATCTGCGCTCCTCAGGATCAGGACCGAAGCTCAACAAGGAGCAAACATATAATGGCAGTCAAAGATGTAATATTCGGCGCCGAGGCCCGCGAGCGCATGTTGCGTGGCGTCGATCTCCTCGCCAACGTCGTCAAAGTGACGCTGGGCCCCAAGGGCCGCAACGTCATCTTGGAGAAGTCGTTCGGCGCACCGCGCTCGACCAAGGACGGCGTCACCGTGGCCAAGGAGATCGAGCTTGAGGATCGGTTCGAGAACATGGGCGCGCAGATGCTGAAAGAGGTCGCCCAGAAGACCAACGAGACCGCGGGTGACGGCACCACGACCGCGACCATCCTGGCTCAAGCTATCGTCCGCGGGGGCCTGAAGTCCGTCGCCGCCGGCATGAACCCCATGGATCTGAAGCGCGGCATCGACAAGGCCGTGATCGAGGTCGTCGAGAGCATCGAGAAGCAGGCGAAAATGGTCAGCGGCTCGTCCGAGATTGCCCAGGTCGGCACCATCTCGGCCAATGGCGACAAGGCCACCGGCGACATGATCGCCAAAGCCATGCAAAAGGTTGGCAACGAGGGTGTCATCACCGTCGAAGAGGCCAAGAGCCTCGACAGCGAGCTCGAAGTGGTCGAAGGCATGCAGTTCGACCGTGGCTATATCTCGCCGTACTTCATTACCAACGCCGAGAAGATGATCGTCGATCTCGAAAACCCCTACATCCTCATCTATGAAAAGAAGCTGTCGAACTTGCAGGCCATGCTGCCGCTCCTCGAGGCGGTGGTTCAGTCGGGCCGTCCGCTGCTCGTCATCGCCGAGGACATTGAGGGCGAGGCGCTTGCCACGCTCGTGGTCAACAAGCTCCGTGGCGGTCTGAAGGTCGCCGCCGTGAAGGCGCCTGGCTTCGGCGATCGCCGCAAGGCCATGCTCCAGGACATCGCGGTGCTCACCGGTGGCGAGCTGATCTCCGAGGATCTCGGCATCAAGCTTGAGAATGTCACCGTGCAGATGCTCGGCAAGGCCAAGCGCGTGACCATCACCAAGGACGACACCACGCTCGTTCGTGGCGGCGGCAAGAAGGCTGACATCGAGGCCCGCATCGGCCAGATCAAGCAGCAGATCGAAGACACCAGCTCCGACTACGACCGTGAGAAGCTGCAAGAGCGCTTGGCGAAGCTCGCTGGCGGTGTTGCCGTAATCAAGGTTGGCGGTGCCACCGAGTTCGAGGTTAAGGAGAAGAAGGATCGCGTTGACGATGCGTTGAACGCGACCCGCGCGGCTGTCGAAGAAGGCATCGTGCCCGGCGGCGGTGTGGCTCTGCTCCATGCCTCGACGAAGATCAAGGTCAAGGGCGACAATGACGATCAGGACGCGGGCATCAATATCGTCCGCCGTGCACTGCAGGCGCCGATCCGCCAGATCGCCGAGAACGCCGGTGTCGAAGGCTCGATCGTGGTCGGCAAAGTGCTCGACCAGAAGTCGCCGTCCTTTGGCTACGACGCTCAGAACGACGTCTATGTGGACCTGATCGCCAAGGGCATTATCGACCCGGCGAAGGTCGTCCGCACGGCGCTCCAGGATGCAGCTTCGGTCGCCGGTCTCCTGGTCACCACCGAGGCGGGTGTTGCCGAGTCCCCGAAGAAGAAGGACGACGGCATGCCTGGAATGCCTCCTGGCGGCATGGGTGGTATGGGCGGAATGGACATGATGTAGACGCCTCATAGAGGCATCTAAGTTTAAGGGGCGGCCTGCGGGCCGCCCCTTTTTCGTTTCAGACACTCAGATTCGTTGAGACCTCGAAGACCCGAGGCGGCGCGTCCCTAGTCGTCCAGCTCGCAGCCGCTGCTCGCATCGAGCCCATCCGGCGCGCCCCAATCGTTCGACGGCACTTTGGGAAACGACGTCCCGAACTCCTGCTTCACCATGGAGAATTTCGACGGCACGTTGGAGTTGTCGGGGAAGTCCACGATCCAGAAATAATCATAAGTGTCGTCAGGCCAAGCATCCGGCACGCCTGGCATGATGTTGAGCTTGAAAAGCTGGCGGAGCGTGACCGCCGCTTCGCGCTCATATCTGGCGTCCAGCTTGGGATCGGCGATGTGCTTATGCTCCCACACCATCACCACGGTTTTGCCCTTGAGCGTTGGGTTGTTGAGGATGTTGCCGGCCGCCTCCCGCGTGCGAGCATTGAGGGTCTCGGCCATAGCCTTCTTGCTGCCGTTGGGCATCGCCGAATAAAGAATGACCGGCTTGCCCCAGCTTTGCACCGCGGGCGATGCAAGCTCCGCCGTGTGGGGCGTGATGGCGAAGAAGAAGGCCGGCGGCTCGTCCTCCGCGAACAGGGACTTCGCGGCGTCGCGGCCGAGATAGTTGAGCTTGAGCGCCTGGGCGCGCTGAAGACCGATGCCGCAGAGCTTCCACGGGTCGGCCTTCTCGCCATGCCGCAGAATGATGATGCGCGACGGCGCCGCGAATGCCGCGCCTCCCAGCCCCACCAGAATAATCGCCGCCAATACGAACCGAAGCATCGCGAACCCTTTCCTCATACACATGGCGGGGAGCCTAGCTTCTGCTGCCAGACCCCGCCACATGCTCAACGAAATCGTGATTAAGCCGAAAGCGCCTTGACGATCACGTCGCGCAATTGCGTAGCCCGCGCATCCCAGTCCCGGCAGCGCGCGGCCAGCAAATGCGCCTGCGACTGCAAGATCAGCCCATCTTCAAGGATTTTGAGGTGGTTCGCCTTCAGCGTCGTGCCGGTGCTGGTGATGTCGACGATCAGCTCCGCCGTACCAGACGCGGGCGTCGCCTCGGTGGCGCCGACGCTCTCGACAATGCGATAACCGGCGACGCCTTTGGCGGCGAAGAAGCGGCGCGTCAGGTTCATATATTTAGTGGCGACGCGCAGGCGGCGGCCATGGCTGCGGGCAAATTGCGCGGCCACGTCTTCAAGGTCGGCCATGCGCGACACGTCAAGCCAGCAATCGGGCACGGCGACAACAACGTCAGCCTGACCGAAGCCAAGCGGCATCAAGAACTCCACCTTGGCGTCCACATCGGCAAGCGTCTCGCGCACCAGATCCTCGCCGGTAATCCCGAGATGGACACGGCCCGCCTTCAACTGGTGCACGATCTCGGCCGCTGAGGTGTATTCCACTTCGACGTCATCGAGCCCTTCGAGCCGCCCGCGATAGCCGCGTTCGTGACCCTTGGCGCGCAAAGCCATACCGGCCCGCTCGAATAGCTCGGCGGCCTTCTCTTTCAGACGCCCCTTGGACGGGACGGCGATGATGAAGCTTGAGGATTCCATCACGAATCCCTTTCGACAGCGGCCAGCAGGCGCTCGGTGTGAATGGCCGAACCCACGGCGGGCACGTCGCGCGGCGCACCGAGCGCGGCCAGAAGCCCGTCATAGCGGCCACCGCCGGCGACCGGCTCCGTCTCGTCCATGCCAGTGGCTTCGACCTGGAACACCAGCCCCGAATAATATTCGAGATTGCGGCCGAACTCGGTGGCGAAAGTCGCGCGTCCGAGATCGATGCCGTCCCGTGCCAGCCGGTCGAAACGGCGCAAGGCCGCGTCGAGCGTCCCATCGATGTCGAGGCCGGCGCCCTTGGCGATCATCGCCACCTGATCCAACGCTTCGCGTGGCGGCCCGGAAATGGCGAGGAAATATTCAATGACCGTCGCCACCTCTTTCGGCAGAGGATCCGCACGAAGATCGGCGGCGTGATCGACGAGCTGCTCGGTGATCTCGCTTAAAGACCGGGTGCCCACCAGCGGAATGGTTTGCGCCTCAAGATAGGCCGTAACCAGTTCTTCGGCGCGCGCGCGGGTCTCGCCAGAAAGCGTGCCAGCCAATGCCGCCATAGGGCCCTCGCCATCGGGGCGCTCGCCCCTGGCCAAACGGCCAAGCAGCGCGTGGAATGCCGGCGGACGCCAGAAATAGTGGCGCAGCTTTAGGCGCCAGCGCTCCGGCAGATCCAGCGCATCGATCAACGCATAGAACAGAGCGATGTCGCCGAAGCGTAGGGCATACTCCTGAAGACCGGCGCTGCGCACGGACTCCACCGCCAGCAGCACCACCTCCACATCGGCGCTCTCGCGATCGACAGCGCCAAAACATTCGATGCCCGCCTGGCGGAACTCGCGCGGGTGCGTGCGGCTCACACCGAGCGGCTGAAAGCGGAAGGTCGGGCCATTGTAGCAATAACGCGCGGCCTTATCGGCTTCCGGGTGCCGCTCCAAGTAGAGCCGCGACACAGGTACGGTCAGGTCGGGACGCAAGCACAGCTCGTCGCCGGCAAGGTCCGTGAACACATAGGCCCGGCCGCGCACCGACTCGCCGATCTGGTCGAGGAACACACCGGCCGGCTGGAGGATGGACGGCGCAACCGGCTCGTAGCCGGCACGCGAGAACAGGTCGAGCAACGTGCGCGCTTGGCCTTCGAGAGCCTCGAACTTCTGTGCCGATTCAGCAGCCATTGGGTCTTTAAGCCTTCTGCCGGGCGAGCACGCCCTTGACTGCCTTGACGAGGCCGGCCTCGGGCACGGCGAACTGCGCCACGGCCTGCTGCTTTAGATATTCGGCGCGATCCTCAATCGAGGTGAGCGTGGCGCCGAGGATCAGATCCTTGATCTGCACTTCGCCTTTGGCCTTCTCGTCGCCGCCTTGAATGATGGCGCAGGGGCTCCCGCGCCGGTCGGCATATTTCATCTGCGCCTTCATGCCGGACGAGCCGAGATAGAGTTCGGCGCGAATGCCCGCGGCGCGAAGCTCTTGCACCATGCGCTGATAGTCGGCCATGCGGTCGCGGTCGAGAACAAGCACGACCACGGGGCCCTCGATCGCCTCGCCTTGGTATTTGCCGAGAAGCTGCAGGCCAAACAGAAGCCGCGAAACGCCGACCGAGACGCCGGTGGCTGGCACCGTCTCGCCGGTGAAGCGCTCCACCAGACCGTCATAGCGGCCACCGCTGACCACCGAGCCAAGCCGGACCGCCTGCCCGCGCTTGCTTCTTATGGGCAGCGTCAACTCCGCCTCAAAAACAGGGCCGGTGTAATATTCGAGCCCGCGCACGACTGTAAAGTCGGCCTGAATTCTCTTGCTCGTGTAACCAGCCGCCTGAACCAACTCCATTATGTTCCTGAGTTCACCAAGTCCCTCTCGGAATTTTTTATTCACGGTAACCGCGAACGCATTCTTCTCGTAGAGGGCAAACATGCCTTCAAAGAGAGTCTCGCGGCCTTGATCTCTAAGGCTAATGAGGGCAGCTCTGATTTCCTCTTCCGGCCTCGCGTCGGGAGTGTCCTCAAGAAGCAGCTTCATGGTTTCGACGGCTAGGTCGAGATCATCAAGAGAGATGTAGGCGATCTGCTGGGTGCCAAGTAACTGCTTGATGGCATTCGTCTGTGTGGCGTCCAGCCCCGCCCCTTTCGTGAAGTCGCCGCTTTCATCGGTGCGGCCTTCCCCGAGCAACTGAACAACACCCTTCAGTCTTAGGCGATCCAATTTATCGATCGCGCGCAGCACCGTGAGCTTCTGCTTCTCGTCGTCAACACCGATAGCTTCCAATACACCGTCGAGAACTTTACGGCTGTTGACCTTCACGACATAGTCGCCACGGGGGACGCCGAGCGCTTCCAGAATGTCGGCGGC
>SDBT01002449.1_pt1 | contig 32832 bp, 31 predicted proteins | sample 2277101 | NCBI WGS metagenome assembly SDBT01 (sample SAMN10404973, study PRJNA504765) | marine sediment metagenome | isolation source: marine sediment core GS10_PC15, 103 cmbsf | place: Arctic Ocean: Southern Knipovich Ridge | collected 2010
AATACACCCGGGAGCGCGTGCCGCTTCAGTGGGCGATGACCCAGAACAACCTGGGGAACGCGCTTGTGAGACTGGGCGAGCGGGAGTCGGACACGGAGCGGCTGGAGGAGGCGGTGGCGGCCTACCGGGCGGCGCTCGAGGAATACACCCGGGAGCGAGTGCCGTTCGATTGGGCGATGACCCAGAACAATCTGGGGAGTGCGCTTGTGAGACTGGGCGAGCGGGAGTCGGACACGGAGCGGCTGGAGGAGGCGGTGGCGGCCTTCCGGGCGGCGCTTGAGGAGCGAACCCAGGAGCGGGTGCCGCTCGACTGGGCGATGACCCAGAGCAATCTGGGGAGTGCGCTTGCGATTCTGGGCGAGTGGGAATCGGACACGGAGCGGCTGGAGGAGGCGGTGGCGGCCTTCCGGGCAGCGCTCGAGGAATACACCCAGGAGCGGGTGCCGCTTCAGTGGGCGATGACCCAGAACAACCTGGGGAACGCGCTCAAGAGTCTGGGCGAGCGGGAGTCGGACACGGAGCGGCTGGAGGAGGCGGTGGCGGCCTACCGGGTGGCGCTCGAGGAATACACCCGGGAGCGCGTGCCGCTCGACTGGGCGATGACCCAGAACAACCTGGGGAACGCGCTTGTGAGACTGGGCGAGCGGGAGTCGGACACGGAGCGGCTGGAAGAGGCGGTGGCGGCCTTCCGGGCGGCGCTTGAGGTCTTCGAGGGTGCTGGAGTTGAACCGTATGCCGAGAAGGTGCGGAGCAATCTCGAAGGTCCTCTGGCTCTGGTTCGGGATCGTCAAGGTGGATAACTGAAGTGATAGCCTCCCTCCCGGCCCTGCGGGTCCGGGCCCCCGAGGGCGTGGCTGCGAGTGAGGAGCTCCAGGAGCTGCTGAACAGGGCGAAGAGGAAGGAGGAATCGGAGTGAAGCCGGAAAAGCAAGCGGCCGAGTATCGTGCCAAGATGCTCGAGATCAGGGATGGTTTCGAGAAGCGGATCCGAGAGGCCCGTACCAGCGGAGACAGCGTTGAGGTCCAGCGACTCAGGCATGAGCTGCTGACCGATCTCGGGGAGCTTTCTCAGCTGCGACGGGAGGTTCTCTCGAAGCCCTGGCTGGAGAAGGCAGAGAGACTCGAGGTGGATTCACCACCGTATACTGACGAGGACGGCGAGCTGAGCGAGTTCTGGTCCCAAGGTGCACTCGACGGAGAGTTCTTCCTGACAGCGCGCGGTCTGGCAGAGTTGAAACAGGACGTTCGAACTGAGCTTCGGTGGAAGCATGAAGTACAGTCACATTGGAAGGGTTGGGGTGCCGTGATAACGGGACTCATCGGCGCGCTGATAGGGCTGGTGAGCGTTCTCTGGAGCTGACGGACGAGGAGCTGCAGCACCTGCTGATGAGGCAAAGGGGAAGGCAGTTCCGTATGAGTCCGCCTCGCGGCCCTTCGGGTCCGGGCCCCTGAGGACGAGGCAGCGGAGTTCCAGCACCTGGTGGATGAAGCGGGGAGGATGTGAGTTCAAGCTGAGAGCTTGAGGATAGAGCGATGCCAGCACCCAGAGATCACTACCGCTACCTGCTCTACCATCAGGGCAGGATCGTCTACATCGGGATTACGAATGATCCTGAGCGTCGCGAGCAGGAACACCGCTATGAAGGCAAGAGATTCACGAGCATGAGCGTCCTGGGGCCTGCGGTCACACGAGCCTCAGCGGAACACTGGGAGGAACAGCGGCGCGAGCAGTACCGGAGGAATCACGGCGCATGGAGAGAAAGAGAAGAAGAGCTGAAGCACCGAATTGAAGTGACGCTCGGATCCACCGGGTTGCGGTATGATGTTGCACCGGCTCTCGGTGGTGTCCGGCCAGACTTCTTGGTTCACGGCCCTGAGGGGCAAACGGTCGTAATCGAGGCGAAAGGATGGTCATCCTCGGGCGGGGGCACAGCTCGTGCAAGGGATCAAGCCTCGAAGTACAAGGAAGTGACAGGGGCTGATGCGGCATTCGTAGTTCTACCAGAGCTGGCGAGGAACTACAAGGACTGGAACGTCGTCAGCCTGGACGGATTAACGGAGGTATTGGAGGATGTCTTCGCCCAGGTCCCCGGTCAGCGGCCGAGACGCCAACTCCAGACAGCCCCGGTAGAGAGCATCGTATTCGCCGCCATGCCTTTCCAGCGCCGTTATGACGACACGTTTTTCGTGGCAATGACCCACGCAGCCTCAAAGGTAGATGCTACCTGTCAAAGAGTCGACAAGGAGGAGTTCGCGGGGGATATCGTGGAAGAAATCAAACGCCTGATCCAAGTCAGCATCGCAGTGATCGCTGATCTCTCCGAATCCAAACCGAATGTCCTCTACGAGGCAGGCTATGCCCACGCCCTCGAGAAGCCAACCGTGCACATTTCGGCAACTCCCCTGGAGGAGCTTCCTTTTGACGTCAGGAATTGGAACACGATTCCTTATGACCTGGGTCAGACAGCAGCCCTTCGACGACCGCTCACACATCGTCTTCGGGCACTCATGGGATAGGAGAACACGAAATGCGAACGCCCAACAGCCGCCTTAAGCACGCGTGGGGCCACTTGATCCCCATGCCGCCCTTCGGGTCCGGGCCCCTGAGGGGACAATGACATTGACGAAGTGATGCGGTCGGCACTCTGGCGCACCCGGCGAAGAGGATTCCTAAATGGAAGAGCCCAACGGACCAAGGAACCCAGAGGTGGAACCCGACCTCAGTGATCTCAAGATTAAGGATCGCCGTGCGTTGAGTGCTGTGTCGGGTGCCATCGGTCGCACGTTCAAGTCCTTCCGTGCCGCGCTGGGTCCCAAGCTGATGGCCCTGTTGGTAGTGGCCATCATAGGGCTGCCGGCTTGGCTCCTCGGCGGCAAGCCCACCTTCAATGACGTGGCCCGTTGGCTCGGAAGTCTAACCATCGGCAACGCGTCCGAAACGCACTTTACGATCTTGGTAGCCGACCTCGCAGATGATGAGTCTGGCACCCATACACAAGACCTGGTTGATGTGCTCCAGGCGGTTGATGGCCTACGTATCATGCGCGAGCCCACCGCGCTGCGGGTTGGGACCGTGGGGGACGCTTCCGAAGACCTCCTTGAGGCCGAGGCTCGGGGTCAGGAGTGGCTGACAAGACGCAATGCTGATGTCTTGGTCTGGGGGCGGGTGTCTGAGGATGTGCTTCGCGTGCGGGTGTTACCAAGCGAAGGCCAGGGTGGGCAGCTACTGGGACTCCCGAAGTTCGGTGCTGAATTGGAGTTGCCCATCGTTCTTAGTGAGGAGCTTGGGCTGCAACTCGTCGCGGTGGCGGTCTCAAGGGTGACCCCGGCAACCGAGGAGTCGGGGAGCTACCTCGTAGCGGTGCTCACTCCTATCGCCACCAAGCTCCGGAACTTCCTGGAATCCACTCCTTCCATCGTGTCTGAGCAACGTGCTTCGCTCAGCCATTCTCTCGGACTCGCGTCCACCGCAATCGGGAGTCAATCCGGGGAGTCGTCGTGGCTGGTTGAGGCGGTGGCGGCCTATCGGGCTGCCCTTGAGGAATACACCCGGGAGCGCGTGCCGCTCAAATGGGCGAAAACCCAGAACAACCTGGGAGGCGCGCTAAGGGTGCTGGGTGAGCGGGAGTCGGACACGGATTGGCTGGAGGAGGCGGTGGCGGCCTGCCGGGCGGCTCTCGAGGAAAGGACCCGGGAGCGCGTGCCACTCGAATGGGCGGGGACTCTGAACAACCTGGGGAACGCGCTCAAGACGCTGGGCGAACGGGAGTCGGGCACGGATCGGCTGGAGGAGGCGGTGGCAGCCTACCGGGCGGCGCTCGAGGAGCAGACCCGGGAGCGAGTGCCGCTCCTTTGGGCGATGAGCCAGAACAACCTCGGGAACGCGCTCGCGACGCTGGGCAAGCGGGAGTCGGGCACGGATCGGCTGGAGGAGGCGGTGGCAGCCCATCGGGCGGCGCTCGGAGAATACACCCGGGAGCGCGTGCCGCTTGATTGGGCGATGAGCCAGAACAACCTCGGGACTGCGCTTCAGAGGCTGGGCGAGCGGGAGTCGGGCACGGATCGGCTGGAGGAGGCGGTGGCAGCCTATCGGGCTGCCCTCGAAACTTCCGAGATTGCTGGTGCACAGTGGTATATCGAGATCGCACAGCGGAACCTTGAACGGGTTCTGTCCCTGATTCAGGAGCGTCAAGGTGGATAGCTTAAGCGACATCATCCCTCGCGGCCCTTCGGGTCCGGGCCGCAGAGGGCGCGTCTGTTACTCTGCAGTACCTGAGACGTCATATGGAGGATGGGGCTGTTAGCTTTCCCAACCTTTCTGTGGCGATCGAATCTAGATGGGGCGCTCCGGGACTTTTCGGTGTATATTCGGCACATCAGCCACCTCGGAGTCCCGCGATAATGGCCCTGGACGGTGCTCGATCCGGCATCACGTTCAGAGGCGTGGGGACCGGTTGAAGTCTCACTCTCATGGGACGAACGGTTTGAGCATGGCAGCCAAATCAAGAACAGTGAAGCCGTCATCCAACAAGTTCTGCCGCTCCGAAGACCTCTCCAATGAGGCCAGCGTGGAGTCGTTCTTTGTGCTTCGGCTGTTGGCTGACCTCGGCTATAAGGATGCCGAGATCAAGACGAAGCAAGCCATCGACGAATTGAAGGTTGGCAAGGGGCGACAGAAGAAACCCTACAAACCGGACTATGTGCTTCTCTGCAAGGGCAAGCCCCGGTGGGTTATCGACGCGAAATCGCCCGGCGAGAATGTGGATGATTACGCCTACCAGGGGGCGAGCTACAGCTTGCTGGTGAACCAGAAGTATGAGGACAATCCGGTCCGGTACTTCATGCTGACGAACGGTTTCCTGACTCGCGTCTATCTGTGGGACAAAGAACAACCTGTGCTATCGCTGCGATTCTCCGACCATGTGGATGGCAACACGAAGTACGAGTCGCTCCGGGGGCTGTTAAGGGCTGAGGTCGCCCGATCGGGCTGGGCTGACACTGGAGAGCGACGTCCTACGACAGAAGTCCACAGAATTGCGCGGCCCGGCATGGAAGAGGTGAAGAAGACCTTCTACCGCTGCCACAAGATTATCTGGAAGGCCGAGAAGGTCAGCCCACAGGCGGCCTTCCTCCGGTTTGCCAGAATCCTTTTCGTCAAGCTGTGGGAAGACCGTAAGCTCCGTGATAACGCTGAACATCTTGAGACAATCGGTCGCGGTGAGCCGCTTCCTGCCGAGGCGGTACGTTTCTCCACCCGCTGGATCGAGCAGCAGGAGGTGCACGAAGGGCATCCCGTGGACCGCATCCTCTTCCGTCAACTCGTAGAATCGCTGGAGGCCGAGATTCAAGAACGTCGACGGAAGAGGATCTTTGACACGGACACTCGACTTCAGGTTTCGCCGGGCACAGTCAAGCGCGTCGTGAAGGAGCTCGAGCATCAGTACCTGTTCGGGATCGACGAGGACTTGAATGGTAGGATGTTCGAGGCTTTTCTGGTTGCCACGATGCGGGGACAAGAGCTCGGGCAGTACTTCACACCGCGGAGCGTAGTAAAACTCATGGCCCGGCTTGGGAGGCCCATCGCCAGCCGTGAGCGAGTGGAGCGGGTGCTCGACGGCTGCTGTGGAACCGGCGGATTCCTCATCGAGGTCCTGTCCGAAATGAGAAGGCAGGTGTATGAAAATGGCTCCCTCACGAAGAGCGAGCGCGCATCAATGCTGGATGAAATAGCCAACGAGGCGATCTTCGGCATTGACGCCGGCCAGGATCCGCCACTCACCAAGATTGCCCGCGTCAACATGTATTTGCACGGAGACGGTGGAAGCCGGGTGTATCTCGCGGATGGTCTCCAGACAAGCCCCACACCGTCAGGGACGGACGACGCCGAACTCAGGCAAGAGGTCAACGAGCTCAGGGGGGCATTGGAGGGGGGTAAGGATGGTCCGCTCTACTTTGACCTGGTGCTCACGAATCCGCCCTTTTCGATGGACTATTCGGTGAACGTGCCCGAAGAGCGCGAGGTCTTGAAGGACTACGAACTGAGGACATGGGGCGGCAAGAATCGCACCTCCCTTCGGTCTGCCATAATGTTCATCGAACGTTACTACGATCTTCTCAAACCCGGTGGCAGGCTATTCACCGTCATCGACGACAGTGTGCTCGGCGGCAAGAAGAACGCTTTTGTGCGGGACTTCATCCGAAGCAAGTTCATCATCAACGGAATCATCAGCCTGCACGGGGACGCCTTCCAGCGAGCTGGCGCGCGAACAAAGACGTCTATCCTCTGCCTCACGAAGCCCCGCAGCTCGAGCGACGAACAGACTGACGTCTTCGTGTACGAGAGTCGCTACATCGGCCTCGATGACGTGACAGCGCGAACGCCTCCAAGTGTGGCTGATAAGGCCCGTCAGAATGCCCTTGCCGAGATCAACGAGATTGCCTCGGCCTACGGGGACTTCCTGGATGGGAAGAAGGGCACCTGGCTGGTTGACGCGGACATGCTCTCCGATCGCCTCGACGCCAAACACCTGAGGCCATGGTCGGTCGACGAGCTGGAGAAAGCGTGGAGCAAAGCTGGCGCAGGAACCGGGGTGCTTTCCGATCTTCTGGACCTGGTTTGGGAGGAGACGACTGTCCAGCCAGACGAGCAGTACACGTTCCTTCGCATCTCCTACGAAGGTTTTGCTGAACGCGGCGACGAGCGCCTGGGAAGGGAGATTTCGTACAACAAGATCGCTCTGGCGCGACCGAATGACATCGTGGTCAGCAATATCAGTGCAGTCTACCGAGCGATCTGTGTGTACCCGAAAGGGATGGACGGTGTCTTGATCACGCCGGAGTTCACGGTCTTACGCATCAAGCCTGATGTGAAGGCTGATCCAATGTATCTGTGGTCGGTCTTGCGCTCCTCGGCCGTTATTGCTGAGTGGCTTTCGGCGGCTACCGGAGTGGGAAGGCACCGCGTTGGGTGGGACTTGCTCAAGGATCAGAAGATTCCCTTGTTGGATTATGCGACGCAGAAGGAAATCGGAGATCTCTACCGCAACGCTGACCGCCTTGAAGAGGAGAGCGTGGATAATAGGAAGAAGGCGGCCGCGGCCTTGAAGACCCTCGACCTCGATTGTGAGGTCGCCCGGGACCGCCTTGATCGAGCCAAGCCACCGAGATAATCGTGCGTTCAGTGCAGGAGGCCACGATCGCGGATAGAAGATAGTCCCATCAGACCATCCCAACGCCGAACGGCCACTCCCATCTTCGGGGGTGGCCGTTTTCCGTTTTGCCTAAGGGAATAGAATGGGACTCTACTGGTGGGACGATACCTACGTCATTCGCGGGAGATCACCGTACCCTGCAGGTCGCATAACCAACGGAGGCACAGGCCGAACACTGGAGGGCGTCCTTGAGGAGGGCCCAGCGATCGCTCCGGACGATGAGCGAATCGCCGTGAGCTCGAGCGGAGAGGTCGCCCCGGGTATGTGTCTGAGGGCGCGTGCGCGAAGGAGTATACCTGCGTCTGATCGAATCCATGGCGTGTAGCTCATGGACATGATAGAATTGGGTCATCCCCCCCAAGGCCCGGCGGCAAAGGTGTGCCTTGAGGAGGCGCCCTCCCAGAGTACTCTGAAGTCATTCTAGCGACCTCGTTCGCGTTCCCGATCGTCATCCGACATTTGGTGGACGGCACTGATTCACTTTCAGGCTCACCGCGTCCGCCAATGTTGAGTTGATCGGTGTATCAGTGTTCGATGGCCGTTGTCGAGGACGGCCTGCTCGAACAAGCACGATCATCTGGCGAGGCCTGCCAAGTATCTGCAGGTGAGGAGAAGGACGAGAGGTTCCAGGTGTAGGATAAACGAGGGGACTGCCTGAAGTAGAGGACCCGCAGGACTGCTCTCGATGGTTTCCTCGAGCGGACCGGTCTCCCGCACGACCTTGCGCGAGTGACCGGGCTAGATGCTCTGATAGTGCCGTTCGCCCCCCCGCGGCCCGTCCCGTGGTGCTGGGGCGAGCCGTGGTCGCCGGAGAGCACCGTAGCCGCCGTGGTGCGGCAAGGAGGTCACATGCTATCGCGCAGAAGCTTCGCCTTACTCCAACTCCTTGGTGTGCTGTCGCTGCCGTTGGTCAGCGGCTGTGTCACCTACACCCTCGAGTACGATCGAATGACGCGGACGGCATTCCCACCGCCGCAGACCGTTTCCGGTGACGATGTGAACCTGGGGACGATCTATAGTGACGCCGGAATCGGGCTCGTTGTGGACTACGACGACACCTCGATTCCCAGGCTCACCGGCCCGTCCGATCCGGCAGATCCCAACAAATACGACTACATCACAGCGGCCGAGCTCGCTAACCTGGAAGCCACCAACCGCTCCCTGCCAGTGGCTCCGACTACCACTCGCTGCTTCATCTTCACCTGCACCCACTACCACGTCTACGGCATTGTGGTGGATCACTACTTTGAGCGCGCAGATGGCACGCGCAACACAGGCTGGATGGGCGTCATATATGACACTACCAATCGAGGTGCTGTCGCCAGTTTCTATCGAAACGCTACGATCAGCGGTGATGGTGGGAAATTCCTCCGATCGGCTGCGCATGAATTGGGCCACGCTTTCAACCTCCACCACGAGGAGGGCGATGGCAGCACCACGATCATGAACCAGACTGGGGTGGTCGGCAGCAGCTATGTCTATGAGTTTTCAAACCTGAGCCTGACCCATCTCCGCGACCACCCAAGGAACTGCGTTGCTCCGGGCACAGGCCCGTTCGGTTACATCAATTCCGCTCACACGCCCCACTTGTGGACTACAACAGGCTGCAGCTGACCTGCCGGGAGGTTATCATGAGATCGAATGAAAAGACGTCACGCCGCTGCCGCGGTCTGTGTAGATTCCTGAGTACCGCTCTTCTCGCAGTCGCACTCTCAGCCCCTGATAGCATCATGTCACAGGCTATCCATGAGATTGAATCTCTGTCGCTGAGCCTTGAGACTGAGATGAACGAGTATGACCTTGGAGAGCCTGTCTACCTGACTGTTCGGCTCAGCAACCGCGGACGAACCCCGGTCCGGGTGCAAGACTCTCTCCATCCAAGCGATGGGCTCGTGCACATTGCAGTTGTGAGACCCGATGGGAGTCAGGCTGGCTTCATTCCGCTCTCGATCGTGGACATCGACCAACAACTCGTTGAACTGGCACCTGGAGCGGAGATTGCCGCGACGTTTCCCGTGTTCTACGGTGGGTTGGGATGGACGTTGAGGACGCCAGGGATCTACTCCTTTGCGGCTGGCTATGAGGCTCCCGTGGAAAGAGCGGAGAGAATCTCTCTGCGCTCGGAATCTCTCTCAATCACCGTTCGCTCTGACAACACGGAGGCCGGTGAGTTCCTCATGGCTGAGGGAACCGCGAGCGACGAGGCTGGCAAGTTCCTCACCTGGAACGGCGGGGACCATCTGACGGAAGGAATCGCGCGCCTTCAGAGTCTGATCGAACGATTCCCCGCGTCTCCGGTGTCTGCCCATGCAAGCTTCGCCCTCGGAAAGAGCCTGAGCGACGCTTTCATGGATTATTCGGAAGGGAGGGTGAGAGAGCCAGAATGTGGCCGGGCCTTGGAGTATCTGCAGCAGGTTCGGGTCGATCGGGTTCCGGGATACCTGAAAATCCAGACGGGGCTCGCCCAGGCACGTTGTCACTTGGCGTTGGGTGAGATGGACAGAGCTGGGCAGCGGCTCCAGGAGGTAAGAGTGCTGGTCGGCGATCGAGCGGAATTCAGGGGATTCGTCGAGAGATTGACTCTGCTTGGACGAAGGATTCGCTAGGGCGTGCCCTCCTCCGGATTGGGTGAATGCCGGAGGACCCTCTCTATTCTTCCACGTCCCATCCGGCCATCGCGGCGCCCAGCGGCCACCCTCATCTTGGGGTGGCCGCTTCGCTTTCCAGGAGGGATGGATGGGACTGTACGTATGGGATGACCGGTACTTCGGAGACGTGAAGTCACCACACCCGGCACGAGAGCCGGCCGGCGGTTGTCCATGCGGACGCGGTCAGCACGTCCTTCAGAAGCCCCCACCGGCTCGATCGGACGATGAGCGAGTCCCCGTGAGCTCGAGCGGTGACGGATCCCCGGGTGGTGTAGGTGAACTGCCGGAGATCTCCGGTCGAGAGCGGCCCGGTGACAGTGAACTGGTCGCCCCGGAAGAACCAGCTCTCGTCGAGCGAGAATGACCGGATCAGGAGCCGCGGATCCGGCGCGATGCGGACCGTATCTACGCGGCCACATTCGGGTGGCCGCGCTTCGTTCGTGGCAGCGAAGCTCTCAGTGACCTGCCCCACGGTTGGGCCAGCGCCTGCTTTGCCAGCAGACTCCCTCCCTCCGAAGACGTCTGCGTACCAGCGTGTCCCTCCGATGTGGGAACGTTGACTGTGCACGGTTCAGCGAGTCACCCAATCCAACGGGTGGACCGAGGGGGGTCGGAATAGGAGTCTACGCTCGACCGGCCCGGGACGGCTTCGAGGGGTCTTCCGGGTTGGAGCAGTTCCGGTTGGTGAGCCGGCATTCGGAGATGCCCGCGAGGCATGCCAGAATGCCAACGACAGCCCGACGGGCAACTTGAGAGTGTTCTGGGGGTGGGTGTCGACAACTGTTAAGGCAGAGGCGATTCTGGAGGGCGTGGGAAGCATCAGGCATTGAGGGAGGGCCCTGATCCAGGGCTCCCTCCGGACCAATCTTGAGGGGGTACTAGCACCGGTCTATGTACCGCCGAATCCGTCGATTTGACCAGTCAGCCGCCTTCCAGAGCAATCTCTCAAGGAGATCTTCCACCACATCGTCGAGGGTGTACAGCCATTCTTGGTTGTCAAGGCGCTTCCGCGCTTCCGCCTCTCCGCATTCCCAATCCCCCATTCCATGTTGCCAATCATACCCAGCGTCTGTCCGACGCCAGATCGAATGGAGATCGCGGGCCGGCATCCGCTCGCAGTGCCACCTCAAGAAGGCCCGGATGGTTTCGGCGTAGGCCTCCCAGAGGGGCGAGTACTCTTCTTGGACCTGAACACAGATCTCATCCCAGGTGTCCCGTAGACCAGAATCCGCTCCGGCATGGAGGTGAGTTTCCCTCAAGGCCTGGAGGGACCGAATCGTCCTCGTCGTCAGGATTCTCGTCGCCTCATCCGCGAATAGCTTCAAGGGGGATTCAGGGACCAATCCTAGGCCAGGCATGGTCTCAGCCTCCCGCTCTGGTCTTTGCAGGATTATTCCGTACGAAATAATCGGATGACCGGGATTCCCTCATCGATTCGATTCCCGTCCTTCCCCCGATCCCAGCTCGCTGACGCCCACGAGCAGCCGGTTGATCCGAACCAGATCCGAGACTAGATGGTCAATTGTTGTCGTTTTCTCCCTCAGGTTGCACCAGGATATCATCCCAAGCAAGCTGGGTTCATCAAGGAAGACAGGTCTCCCGCGGGAGTCCTGTGTTTGGAGGAGCCAGACTGCGGGAAGCTCCTCCACCCATGATTCCGGCATGCCGTGTTTCTGCGCCAAGGCGTCTCCAACGAAGGGTGCCCCCGTGAGAGCTCGGATGGCCAGAACATGAACGGCCGGTTCCGTGAACTCGAAGAGTGCTTCCGTGGTGTCATAGGACCGGTAGATCATCGGGTCCTCGCCACCCGTTGATTGGCTGATCCTGGGGCCGGGCCCCACGTACGGGACTGACCGGCGCATGCTCCTGCCCTTCGAGATTCCGATGAAGACCCCAAGAATGAGCGTGAGGATCGCGAGGAGGACGGCTTCCCCGGTGCGATCGATAGGGCCGAAGATCACCCCAGTGAGGGTCACTGCCAGGAACGAGAGACCGAACCCCCACTGGATCCGTCGCCCCCAGACCATGTCCGTTGATTCGGGAGTTTCAACCATGAGCCCCACGGGGTAGGGAAGGGGCGGGATCGCATTCCATCTGGTTGGCTTCTGGGGCCCCCATATTCCTTCGGCCTCAAGAAGAGGCCCGAGGCCCTCATCGAGCCTAATCCTCTCTTGAATACTTTAGTCTGTAGATCGGTGGGATTCAATAGTAGAGAATCGGGTCATGTCCCGGCCCGAAGAACTTCTCAACAAGGCGTTCGGAGAGACTCTCCGAAGAGAGCGCCAGGATGCTGGTTTCTCCCAGGAGGAACTGGCAGCCAAGAGCCGCCTCCACCGCACCTACGTCAGCCAACTGGAACGCGGCCAGAAATCCCCTTCTCTTGCTGTCATCGCTGCGTTGGCGAGAAGCCTCGGGGTGACGGCGCACGAGCTGGTGAAGGCGGCCGAGGCCAAAGCGGCTACCTGAAGGAATCTCCGCTTCACTCCACCTTCCTTTCTGCCATCCCCGGCACGGTGTCCAGATAATGTGTGCGAGGCAGAGCACACCCGATTTGACATCTCTGCTCTGGGACAATCTCGGGCGGGACTGGGTCTCCTTCCAGCCGTTTCGGTAAAGACACTTGGGCCCGTGGAGCCGGCCGGCGAAGTCCGCTCAGCCTCTTGGAGCCAAGGCTGACCGATGCGGGGAGGACTACCCCCATGGGGAGGATATCGAGCACTCCAGGCTGGTGAATCCAAAATGCTGAGTTTTGCTGAGGTTTTGGCCTGTTCGGAGGTCAAGGCGAGACTCACAGGGATGCCCAGAAGGCGTTGTTTCCCAGTGCTTCCTCCGATGCTGCACCACCGTTTAGGAAGCGGGCATGCCAACAATTTCTTGTCCTGTCTTCTCCGACCGTCGAATCAGGCCTTTTTGGGGAGGATTTCGGGCACTCGGGGCTGGTGAATCCAAAATGTTACGTTTTGTTTAGGTTTTAGCCAGTTCGGAGGTCAAGGCGAGACTCACAGGGATGCCCAGAAGGCGTTGTCTCCCATTACATCCTCTTGTGCTGCACCACCGTTTAGGAAGCGGGCATGCCAACAATTTCCTATCATGTCTTCTCCGACTGTCGAAGCAGGCCTTTTGGGGAGGATGGGAGAGGGTCTGATTTCCGGGCCCTGTCTGCTCTCGGGCGGATCAGTGGCGGGCCAGACCGCCCCTTCTCCTGGCCGCACGGGCAGTCCGTCGCATTGTCCTTGGTGCAGCTGGGATTGTCACTCGCCAGCCGGCGACACGTTGTGTGAGCGGCTCCCAAGTGGCTGGCCCAACAGTGACCGTGGTGTGGGAGGCTTGCGTGGATGCTCCCTTTGCTGAGTATGAGCTCCGCCCTCCGTGCACACGGGGGCCTGCACCCGGGGATTTCAGGGGTGTCCGGCTTTGAGCAGCTGATGGATCAGCAGGCCCCGCCGGTGGCCGGGAGGGAGGGCTCTCCGTTCTGTGCCTCGAAGAGACCGGGAGAAGCCCGCCAAGGCGCATGAGTGCCCCGGAGACGGCCACGGAGACCCTCCCCCGGCTTCCGACCCCGCCGTGGCTCTGAAGGCCCTTGAAAGACTTCTCAGGGAACATTCTCTGACACGGCCTCTGATAGTCCCTCTCTCCCAATAGCTTTTCTCTCTGGTGCGGATTGAATATCCGTTGGTCATTCCTGTTCGATCCTGTTACCTTGTCTTCCAGTGAGGGGCGAATCCGGAGAACTGGAGGAGATGAATGGCCGTCAAGAAGGTGATCCTGAAGAACGGGGAGACGCGGTATCGGGTGCGCGTGTATGTGGGCAGAGATCCCGACACAGGGAAGCAGGAGCTGGTGACGAAGACCTTCCACAAGAAGAAGGATGCGGATAGGGAGGAGACCAAGCTCAAGAGCATGAAAGGGGATGGTATCCTGGTCCGACCCTCCCGCGAGCCCCTGGCCAAGTACCTCCAGCGCTGGCTCCGGGAGGTGAAGGAGGGAGAGCTTCGGGCCCGAACCCTGTACGACTACCAGGGAATCGTCCGGCGGTACATTGAGAACCCCCCCGAAGGTGCTCCTCCCATTGGGAAGGTACGGGTAGATCGGCTCACGCCGGCGGCCTTCCAGAACTACTACGACTTCCTATGGCGGGAGCTTGGTCTATCGCCCCGGACTCTTCAATTCCTTCACACGATTCTCCGACAGGCTTTGAAACACGCCGTGCTGGTTGGCTCCCTGGCCCGGAACCCCACGGACGGTGTGAAGGCGAAGAAGCAGCGAGCCGAGAACGACAAGGGGACTGGATCGGCAGGGAAGAGGCGAGCGCTCCGTGCCATGAGCCAGGAGGAAGCGACCCGATTCCTGAAGGCTGCCAGGAAGGATCGATACTATCCCTTCTGGGCAGTTCTTCTCACGGGCGGACTCCGACCGGGAGAGGCGTTAGGGCTCCTATGGGAGGATGTGAATCTGGAGGAGGGCAAGCTCCACGTTCGGCGGTCCCTCACACGCCTGGGTGTGAAGGGCTGGCGGCTAACGGAACCGAAGACGGACCGTGCCCGACGGGTGGTCCCGCTTCCCGAAGTGGCGGCTCGGGCCCTCCGGGACTGGAGGGCGACCCAGGCGAAGGAGCGGCTCCTCCTGGGGGCAGAGTATGAGGACAACGGTTTCGTGTTCACGTCCGAGTTTGGGAGGCCGCTTGATGGGACGAACCTCAACCACCGGAACTTCAGAAGGATCATGGCGGAGGCCGAGCTCGGGGAATGGGAGCTGGATGAAGGGGGGAAGCCGAAGAGGTTCCTGCCGGCTCACCGGGTCTATGATCTCCGGCACACCTGCGCCACCCTGCTCCTGAAGGCTGGGGAGAATCCAAAGGTGGTTTCAGAGCGCCTTGGCCACGCCAGCATCACCCTAACGCTGGACACCTATTCCCACGTCCTCCCCGACATGCAAGAGGCGGCTGCGGAGAAGCTCGAAGCTATGTTCGGCTCTCCGCCAAAATCTGTGGGTTGAAAAGAGGTAATCTGGGATTAGCTGGCATCCCGGAACGTGTTGGTTTCAGTCAGGTGAGAGGGAGAAAAGGCCAACCTTGTGATCGGCCAGGAACTCGGTGTCGGAACCGTGTTAGAGGGCAGTGTCACTCCACTAATACCAGACAGGATATCCGCACCCCCAATCCGGCCTGTCCGTGGTGCGCTGCACAATCTCACCAGCCAATGGAGAGCTGCCAGGTGTCGTTGTAGTCCTCTGTCAGAGGCCCCGGATCGCCTCCAAACATGATCAGCCGAAGTCCAATCGGGTCCCAGATAGCACTCGGATCCTGACGCTCGACCGGGAGATTTCCACTGACTGATAACGTTGACCACTGGTCCACTGCTGTGGAAAACGCTGCCGTTTGTCCATGACCGTAGAGACCCCATCCGGCAACGGCAACCATCAGGTTGAGATCGGTAGCGTGGACCGCACGATGGTGGCCGACAGTGTTTTGGAAGCTTGGGAGGGCACTCCACTGGTTGGTTTGGAGATCCAATGCCCAAGTATCGGAAAAATACCTATCACCGACGCCGCCAAACAGGATAAGACGCTGACCGGCTTCATCGAGGATCAGTGACGCTTCCACCCGCGGATCAGGAGTATCGCCCGAGGCGTTGATCTGACGCCATTCCATCGATTCGAGGTTCAGGGCCCAAACGTCATTGCCATTCCAATTATTCTGTACCGAGCCACAGATGCCGCCAAACACCAAGAATTCGTCTGTCTCGGGACGGTAGACTCCACTATGAAAGTAGCGGGCAGATGGCCCAGGTCCGAGCGGCTGGAGTTGGGACCACTGGTTAGTCGCGAGGTCCAATGCCCATACGTCGTTGTACGAGGTCTGCCACCAATTGCTGCCCGCAAACACAACCATGCGGTGGCGGTTTGCGTCATAGACCGCTACGTGGCCCGCACGTCGTGGCGGCGGACCCCCTGTCGTAGACATCTGGGCCCAGGTATTGGACGTTAAATCCAGAGACCACGTGTCCTGTAGGCTGTTGTACGGCACACTCGACCATCCTCCGAACACTATCATGCGATGCCCTTGTGGATCGTAGACAGCGCTATGGCCCTTTCGGGATACAGGTAGAGATCCCGAGACCTGTAGCAGACTCCATTCCGCCTGGATAGACGGTGGAGCCTGAATCACGTTGATCGAGAACTCCTTCGTGGCCGTCTGGCCGGCGCTGGTGACCTCGACCTCGAAGTTCGTCGTACCTGGTGCCGTGGGCGTGCCGCTGATCACGCCCGTGGCGGTGTTCAGCTCGAGGCCGGCAGGCAGCGTCGTCGAGTTGAACATCGCCCACGTGTAGCTGCCGTCGCCGCCCCCCGCTGCCAAGGTCTGGCTGTATGCTGTGCCCACCGTGCCGGCTGCCAGCGAGGTCGTCGTGATGGCGAGCCCCGCAGAGACCTCGATCGACAACTCCTTCGTGGCCGTCTGCCCCCCGCTCGTCACCTGAACCGTGAACGTGCTCGTCCCTGCCGTCGTCGGCGACCCGCTGATTACTCCACCTGCACTCAGCGTGAGCCCCGCGGGAAGCGATCCCACACTCATAGACCACGTGTACGTCCCATCCCCACCTGTAGCCGCCAGCGTTTCACTGTACGCCGTCCCCACAACCCCATCGGACACGGAGCTCGTCGTGATTGAGAGCCCCGCATAGACCGTGATGGACAGTTCCTTCGTGGCTGTTGATCCGCCGCTTGCCACCTGAACCGTGAACGTGCTTGTCCCCGCCGTCGTCGGTGTACCGCTGATCACGCCCGTCGAAGTGTCCAGGGCGAGCCCCGCCGGGAGCGTTCCCACGCTGATGGACCACGTGTAGGCACCACCCCCACCCGCAGCCGCCAAGGGCTCATTGTAGGCCGTGCCCACCACGCCGCTGGCCAGGGAGTTCGTCGTGATTGCGAGCCCCGCAAAGACCTCGATGGACAACTCCTTCGTGTCCGTCTGACCACTGCTCGTCACCTGAACCGTGAACGTGCTCGTCCCCGCCGCCGTGGGCGTCCCGCTGATCACTCCGCCTGCGAACAGCGTGAGCCCCGCTGGAAGCGTTCCCACACTCATAGACCACGTGTAGGCACCATCCCCACCTGTAGCTGCCAGAGTCTCACTGTACGCCGTGCCCACACCCCCGTCGGCCACGGAGCTCGTCGTGATCGACAAGGTGGCTGCGCCTGCGAAATCAGCCGACTTTCCTTCTCCCACCTCCACACTCACCAGCTGTGAGGTCACCGAGAAGCTGGCACTCTCCCCATCCCAACCACTGATAGTCACCGTGTATGAGCCTGCCCGGAGCGCGGTAAAGGTGTACGCCCCGCTTCCGTCGGTGGTGGTGGCGTCTTCCTCAGGCCCGGTGAGAGATACGGTCACTCCGCCGAGTCCTGTGCCATCCACGGAAACGGTGCCGAAGATGGAGGCTGTCTCGATGTAGGCTCCGAGAAAACTCAGAGTGACGACTTGGCCATCGGAATTGATCGTTCCTGTCTGGGATGTGCTTGGGAAAGAACAATCGGTCGGAAAACCGGAAATGGTGACGGTGTATGACCCACCGGAGAGCCCGGCGAAGGAGTACTCACCCGAGGAACCAGTAGTGGCTGAACCGCCAGGATTCAGTTGCACCAGAACTCCGCTCAACCCAGATCCTGCCCTCGTGACGTGGCCCGTGATCGTCCCTGTGATGGTCTCTTCACCCGGGCCCACCACGTTCACCTTGGTCTTCTCGCAGGAGAGGGACACGATCAGAAGAGCGAGAGCGGCAGCTCCCCCAATGCCCCGAACGCGGAACCTAGGTCTCATCTGCAACTCCGGAAGTCAAAACCTCAACTGGAGGATGGGGATGTCGCCGGGCCGCAGGCGGCCGCCGGGGTGTGGAGGGAACAGACTCAAAAGCGCCCCAGTGGTCCCGACGGAGCTCTGGGTCCTCTCCCTGTTGATCCGCTTGGCGGCACTCAAGGCGTCGATGGCTCCAATAAACGTGAGGACTCCCGCCGCTGCCAAAGCGGGCACCAGAGCCTCTCTCTCCGTGTAGGATCGGACGACTTCTCCTGAGGGGCATTGGCCGTCTACCGCAGCAACCCGGCAATCCTCAACATTAGTCACGGCGAGCAGTCCGTACGCTACCGCCCCTGCGACCCCCCCCAGTATGAGAGCAGCCCGCCCAGACTGACCCGTCTTCCACTCCCCAAGACTTGGAATGAAGAGGCTAGATGCGAAAATCCCCGCTGGAGACATGAGGTCCACCCCGGCCATCGACGCCGGGTCTACTTCCCCTGGGCCACCGCCCGGGGGAGCGGCAGGCTCCTCCTCCGGACGAGGCAGGGAGACTGCCGGCTCGGCAAACACCTCGCCTGTAACCACCGCCATGGGCCAGGATCGGTCAAAGGAAGTGGAACTGATGGCTGGAACCTGAGCGTTCCTGGTCTCCCGCTGGACCTGTTCCCTCACGTATTCCAGCATCTCCCCCACGGTGACTATCCTGTCGCCATCCGCGTCGGCCTCTCCCTCCAACGCCCTGATGAGGAAATGCGTGAAGACGCCGTGACCCCCACCCCAGCGGGAATCTTCCTGCGAACTCTGTCTGACTTCCGCTGCCGTGAAGCTCACCAAACCGCCGGTACTGATAGTCAGGCGGGTGAGAAACTCCTCATTGATATTGTCGAGGGCTCCGGCTCGGACACCGGCTGATGTGCTCACCGCCCCAGCGTGGCAGGCGTCCGTAAACACGAGGACATCCCTGGCCCTCAGCTGATTAACGGCTTCTGTGATATCCTCCATCGGGTAAGCCGTTGCAGGAATGTTCGAAGCGTCGGTGTCGTAGGTCAGGAGATAGTGATCGTCAGGCCTGAGGTGATCCTGGATCCCGTGGCCCGCGAAATAGACAAACACCACGTCCCGTTCGGTAACGAGCTGGTCCAACTCAACCAACGCAGTTCTGATTCCCCTGTAGGTCGCCAGGGAATCCTTGAGCAGGATGACGTTCTCCGGCTCGAAACCGCCCAGGCCCGCCGCCTCCGACAGGAGGAACCGGTAGAACAAATCTGCATCGTCATCGGCGTACCTGAGGGGAGTGATGCCAGGATCCTCGAATTCACTGATTCCGATGACGACGGCAAACCTCTTTCCCTCGAACCCTCCACTCCCAGATCCCCAGGCGTCGTCAGGGGAGTCGTAGATCTGTGGAGCCGGCACACTCTCCAGTCGGAAGTTCCTGACCATGGGAGGGCCCTGAGAGTAGGCGACGATCTCTACGTCTCCGCTGGAAGCTCTTGCCTCCACAAAACCCACGAAGCGAACCTGGCCCTCAGGTTGAGGATCGAGAGAGGCCCGCTCACCATTGATCAGAACCCGCGTGACGCCCGTGGGATGAAAGGCATCGCCAACAATCCGCACATTCTTCTTTTCACGGACTCTGATGCCCCGGGTGCCCTCGCCCCTCCACTCCTCCGGCTGCTGGATGGAGATCCACCCGGTCTCCTGGGCGAGACTGGAGCGTGGAAGTACGAAGGCGGCAACAAGAATGAGACCGGTCCATGCAAACCGTGGGACTCTCATCGTTCACCTCTCGATGCAACGGTCAATCCCGAAGACCGAAAATGCCCTCCCTCATCACCAGGCAGCAACGAGAGAACATTTGATTCAACAAGGTTGGTTAGTACTGGGAACTCCGGAGGAGACGGCAACCAACACACGGGGCTTTCCAGGACCGGGTCCAAGCCAAGGTCGAGGTACACTACAGCCGAGCGGATTACCTTCAGCCGCTTCAACTCAGCCATGAACACAGGGAGCTTGGAGGCCACCTGTATGTCTCCGATGTGAGGGCACGCTACTCAGACCGTGGGGGGCTGTGGAAAGATGCGTCTGGCCTGGTGGGACGGCAAGGAGAGACGGCGGGGTGGATTTGTGTGGGAGCCGTACTAAGGGCCGTTAGCCCGTTACCCTACCCCCAGATACCTTTTTGGGGTCTGTTCGGCTACCAGCAGCCTCCCACACGCCTTCACCGCGGTTTCCTGGGGCGGTTCCCGGACACTCCTGTCCCTGCCTTGGAGTGCGGCCAAGCGACAAGCCGGTCCCTGGGGCAGAACGAAAGCGGGCCACCCGAGGTGAGTGGCGCGTCGTTTCTTCGCCAGCCAACAACAGCCAGAAACGGGGGGATTTGGCCATCTTTTTGGCCATGTTTGGAGGGAGGCTCAGTCGCGCCCCACGTCCGAGGCATACCTCTCCAGCAGGGCCTGGAAGTGGGGATGGGAGCGGCTTCGAGGTCATCCTGTCCGCGATTGAGTCGGAGTCCTTGTATAAGACATCGGACTTCACCATCCAGGTGGACGGCCTTGCGACCTGGGAGAGTGCGCAAGAGTCTGCTCCGGTCTTCGAGGCCGCCCTGAAACGGGCTCTAGTGAGTACTGGAGTGGGAGGGGACCTCGGGGAACGGAGCGCGTCCAGCTTCCTTACAGAGTACGGGTGCCGATATTTCGCGGAAAAGCTTGGTGTCCCCGTGGTAGAACATGACCGACTTGGTGCACATGTCTATGAGGTCGGATCACGACCGAAATATGTTGGGTTCAAGGCTGACCCACGGATTGGACGGAGCACCGACCGGCTGGGTGAGGAGTTCATCCGGTCCTGTGGTTTGGGGCCTTTGAATCCCCGACAAAAAGTAGCTTTCGATTTGTTCAGCACCTCCCAGTTTCTTCCAGAGGCTGATGGCCGGTTCCTACTGCTTTTCATGGCCCTGGAAGCTTTGGTGGAACTTCAGCCAAGGGATGAAGCCGCCCAGACTCTCGTTGATGAGCTTGAGGGAATAACGAGAGATGCCCTCGGGCTCGGTGATGCCGATCGATCGTCCATTCTTGGGAGTCTGGGGTGGTTGAGAAAGGAATCGATCCGACAGGGTGGCCTCAGAGTGTGCAGGGAGCTGGGTGATTGCGAGATAGATGGATGGGCACCCTCGGATCTTTACAATGAGAGTTATCGAGTGCGGAATGGGCTGACCCATCCGCGTGGCTCTCTCCCAACAAGGGAGGCAGTATCCAACCTCATCGGTCCCCTCCAGAAACTGGTCCAAGCGATGATGGCGAAATAGGCTGTGTTGGAACGATGGGGGAAACGCAACTACCCCCCTTCCGGCGGCCAAATCGTGTCAGAGAATGTTCACACACAGGCCAAAACAGGGAGGAAAACAGGGAAACTGGGATTCTTCTGATTCGGTCAAAACCGTTGCAGGACAACACATAACGGCACTTTGGTCAACTTCAGACAACTGGCCCAAAGGGACTTTTAATCCGTAGGTCGTGGGTTCCAGTCCCACCCGGCTCATTGAAGTAAGTCATTATGAGATCGGGGTCTCCGAGAGCGGAGGCTCCGATCTGTGTTTGTGTGCCTATAGTGTGTCGATCTTGATGGGGACTAGGTCCGGCGGCCGGTGTTCGAGCGTACTCGAGCACCGGCTATGCCTGTCGATGGATCTTACAAGAAGGGGTGCTGGAAAGGACTAATCGGGGCTTACGTGGCTCGAGGGAGGATCAGCCTCCCGTTTAGGGTCTCGGACACATCCTCAAGGAAGGTGGAACCCCTCTGGTTTCGGCACCGGTGGGCTGCCTCCCCCCCCAGACCAGTGAGAGACCAGCCGGGGACGCGAAAACACCGTCCTAAACAGGACCTTCAAGTCATTTCACTGGTATCTGAATAGGGGGAAGGTTAACGTTGGGCCGGCGCGCCGATGTAACTCCACCGGGCCGGAACCAATTTCGCCAGTTTTGTCCACGCAGTCGGCAGTTCGGCCTCGGTCGCAGGCAAACTCCCGGCTTGTCGCGAGCCCGATTCTGGCACAGCGATTATGACCAGACTCATCCTACTCATGGTGCTGGCGGCCTGCCTAGTGGCAGGGATCGTCCTAGCCCGCAACACCGGACTGGTCGATTTCGCCTCAAACCGAGGGAAGACCAGTACGAGGAACATCCTCCTCACGAATCTCGCGACGCTGGTTGGCGGCTTCATGTTCTTCGGCCTCGCCGCGATCGGCCATAGGGCTGGAGTGTTGGGGTTCATCATAGGGGCCGCGTATGCCTTAGGCCTCCTCGGATTCGGGTTCTTGGTACCGAGAATTAAGACAGAGATGGAGGCTTTCAATTGTGACACTCTGGATGACTACGTTGGCGTCCGGTACGGACGGACGGCTCAGGGTCTCTCTACTACCTTAAACCTCGTCTTTTTCAGCGCTATCCTGGCAGCTCAATTCATTGGCCTCGAGGGCCTTCTAGCGATTTTCGCACCCTCTGACCATAACCTTCTCTTCTTTGCTACGGCGGCGGTTGTGATTGTCTATACGGCAAGCGCTGGATTCAGGGGTGTCCTCCTTACCGACCTATGGCAGTTCATCCTTGTCTCGGTGGCCGCAGTGGTGCTTTTTGGGGCCCTGATTCCGAAAGTGGGACTCGCAGAGATTCAATCGTTGGGACCATCCTACTTTGATGGCACGGGTTTCGGATTACCGTTCCTCCTAGCGATCGTTTTCTTGTTCCCCATTTCGATCCTCGTAAGGTCAGACCTTTGGCAACGGGTTGCGGCTGCCAGGGATTCGTCTTCGGCACAACGTGCTTTTTTTCTCTCTGCACCGCTCCTCCTACTGTTCTATGTCATCCTCACGAGTTCAGGGATATTCGGGCGCGTCATTTTGGGAGCTTCCTCCCGTCCAGACACCTCAGCGATAGTCGCGTTCATGGACTCGTTCGCAGGGACCCAAACCCTGGAGGTGCTCGGCGGAGTGTTGGCAATTGGGATCTTCGTGGCACTAATGTCCACTGCTGACACCAACCTTAATCTGATCGCCCTAACGGCGTCTAAGCTTCATCGGAACAGGGATTGGCGAGAGTTTGAGACGCAAAGAGACGCATCCGCTCACTCTGATTTTGAAGGTCCGCTCTTTCGGAATGTTAGGCTTTGGACGGTGGCGTTGGGGATCATTGGTGTGGTTGTCGCGAGGCTGGTGCCAGACATCGTGAACCTGATTGTCGGGGCCGCGGCGGCCGTAATGGTCTTCATCCCGGTTGTTCTGGCAGCACTTTTCATGAAGACAGTGAGAAGCTCCAGTGCGACTGTGAGCCTGGCTGCAGGTCTGGCTACTCTGGTGTACTTCATGACAAGCGCTCCGCTTACGGCTATGGGGCCGGCATTCCTGGCTGCATTGGCTGGGTATGGCCTCACCGAAATCGGCCATGTCCTTCTTAAGGGAAAGACGACATGATTTCTAATCGGAAGGCCTTATTCGCTGATTTGGCAAAGGCTTCGGAAGGCACTCCGACCATCCTGTTAGAGGGGAGAAGGGCATTTGTGGATGTGGGGGAGGGTTTCTTTGAGATTCCCTCTGGTTTGTTTATCCCCAACGGGAACCGAATCCTATTGAAGCTCGAGCACCTCAAGAGATCGGCTGGGTCAGGGAGCCTTTATGACCGCCTTTATCCATGGGTGTTCTCACAGCTCGAGGAGGGAGGGAGAATCCACCCGGAAGAAACACATGTTGTCGAGTGCTCGGTGGGCAATGCCGGGGCAGCGTTCGCCAACGTCGCCTCTAGACTGGGGTACTTGGATTACTCAGTGATTCTCCCCTCAGACATGTATGAAGCCCGACGCAAGCAAATACGAGCTTTTGGTGCTCGGGTCCTTGATTCCCCCTCGGACCTCGGAGCAAAAGGGTATATCGATCAGCTTGAAGGATGGATCGCCGAGCGCGTCCGTCGACCCAAACACGGTCAGGCTTTTTCTCACTACCCGGTTTCAAAGATTCGTAAGGTTCCGCTTGAGCCGTATGCCAGGCTAGTGTCGGAATGCGAAAAGTCCCTCCAGGTCCTTGGGGTCCAACCACAGATTGACTGTTACGCCTCGGTAGTCGGTTCTGGGAACGCCTTGTGCCAAATAGGAAGAGCCATCAAGCTTGGAAATCCGTCCGCAGAGGTGATTGCGGTTGATCATATTGAGCAGCCGTATGTGTCACATTTGGTGGAAGGGATCACTCCGCCTCTCTACAAGCGGTGGAGTGAACCTGATTTCCCGGCAACATCCCTCCATGATGTTCCGCTGGAAAAGCTGAACCTCGACCTAACCGTTGTCGATTCGGCACTCCCTCTCTCACGTTGGGATCGGGACCAGGGTTTGGATCAGCTCAATCGAATCGGGATAGAAGCTGGCAGAACCTCGGGAGCCGCATTTGCGGCTGCCATGAGATTCAGCAAGATGAGCACGAACCGGACATTCCTGACCATCGTTTTTGATGGAATCAATAAGTACGAAACGGAATGGCGAGACAACACATCCGAGATTTTCTCTGCGCTCATTGGACGCCAGGAGGTGGTCTCTGCGGTACAACGTTGATTGGGACTCAGTAACTGCATATTCCTATGAGGTACACACTAGCGGACCAATCCTCGAGGCTAGTCTGGCCAGCGAGAGCCAGCCCCTCCGGAGAGCCGCGCTCTCCCAACCCGCTTCCGGGAATCTCGAAGCTGCAATAGACGCTTTTCACCGGGCGTACTTCCCTCACGTAGACAGCCAACATTGGGGCCTTGATCACCACCGACGAGTGTCCGGCACCGGACCCGAGGCGGCGGCGGAGCGGGAAGAGTTGGTGACCTCCAGGTGGCCTCTGGTTTGGTACTGGAAGGTCCTGTTCCACGCCTTAGCGGGCTGGAGTCGATCCGATAGGAAGAGATGGTTCTTTCGGATCTCCCAGATTCGTCACTGGGTTCTCGCCTATCTCTTCTGTTTTGATCGAAACCAGCCCCGACTACTCAGGCCTCCGCTTTTTGGACCGAGCGAGCGATTACTTCTCCCAGACTCCTATTTCACACTGCTGGATTTTCGAGCGGACATCGACGCGCGATGGGACCAGATCGAGAAGGCACCGACGACACCGGGCGTGGAGAAGCACGTTGCACGAGCCCAGTTCCTTGGCCGGAATGACTTCACCTATCGCATTGACGAGGTGTCGGGAGGCAGGGAAAACGGAGACGTGAAGGTTAAGCTTCGGGCCCATCTTGATCTGCATCCTAACGTGCTCATCAAAGGCCAAGATGACGCCAGGATATCGACAATCACGAAAGCCCCTCTAGACATTCTCCCGGACGAAATCGTTTTCCCGCCCGACCACACCTGGATCCCCAGCTTCGGAAACCCGAGTACTGAGGAGGAGGTTTTCCCTGTCCTGCTCCGGAGTAGCGCCGTATGCAGGGCGTTTCACGCCATGTCGGAGGTTTGGAATGATCCAACAGCAAAATCGGTGGTGATCTCCGCCCCGCCGGGCTCGGGGAAGGAGCTCCTAGCGAAATCCGTTTATGAATTCAGGGAAACGAAGGGCGCGTTTCGCGCGTTCCAGCTTTCAGCAACCTGTGCAGAGGAAAACCAACGCAGTCTTTTCTATCGCGATCTGAGACTGAAATCCGTCAGGAAAGATGTTGCTCGACTTCAAGAGGATAGGTCTGGAGCAGCAAGGTTCGAGAGTACCGATGGACTTGTGTTTCAAGCTCGACGAGGGGTCCTCTTCCTAGACGAAATTGACAAGGTGGCTGAAACCACCAGGGCGGACCTCCTTCGCCTTCTGGAGAACGATGATGCTGTCCTTTACGGGCATCCGGTAGTGGTTCCCCTCCGATCGGAAGTACCTGTGTACGTATTCGCTGGGAGCAAGCCGAAGGAGGAGATGTCTAGGCTCTCCCCAGCCGATTTCTGGACGCGGATCTCCCACTTGGTGACCATGGATCACCCTCTGGGTTTGAGTGACCCCAACGACGTATCAGAAGTGGTGGAGGACTATTTCCATATGTTCTGGATCGACCATCTATTTCGGGTATGGCGGGATCCGAGGGTCCTACCGGAGGCGCCGAAGCCGTTGACGGATTCTTACCCGGCGCTCAAGCCGTCACGGGAACGGAGCGCTGGGTGGTTCCGGGCCCTCCTTGATCCATCAACCGTGCGGTTCTTCGCTCGAGCCTTTGCTTCCGAACTCTGCGAAGGCCGGGAAGATGTGGATTTCAGCATCCGGAAGATTCGGAGCGTTGCTCAACGGACAGTGTTCTCGGTTCTGGAGTACTTGCGTTGGGATCGGGCCCATGACAGTGGAATCGTTGGCCTTGAACAGTATTTGAGCGAAGAACGCATCACTGGCATCGATATGGGAGTGGTTCTTCGGAGTGCCTTGAGGGTAGCCAAACCAGTGTGGGCAGCGGAGGAAAAGAGACTTGCGCCTTTACTGCGGAAGGTCGAAGAGGATCTTCGACGCTGCGTGGCCGACTCTCTCAGGCTGATCCCCGAATGAGAGGCCCCACCCAACCCGCCGAGGCTCAGAAGCCCCCAGGAGGAACGGCCGTAACCGCTCAATAGGGCTTCGGGCTTTGACGCGTCTTTTCCCGCCCCGGACTCCCGCCATCAAGGATCATTCCAACTGGTAGCTGTCAGGCACCCCGAGCAGGGTCATTGTGTTGAGGCTCCTCCACGCAAGCTGCTCGACGGGTGACGCTCGTCGCTGGGGACCGGACACCCGGTTTCGGCGGACCCTTGGGGACCCCAAGTGGGACCCCAAACTCGCCGCAATTGACCATATCTCAGGAGCCCTCCAGAGATCGACTGACCACCTATCGCCCAAACTCGCAGCAACTTAGACTGCCTCACATGTACTCAGCGCATATGCTGCGAATAGACTCTTAATCAGTAGGTTCGGGGTTCGAGTCCCTGGCGGCGTACTGCCGGGAGTCCGCGGAAGACGTGGACTTCCGGCATTCTTTTGTCGGTGAGTTAGGGGCCGAAAGCGGACCATGGGACCCCAACTGGGACCCCAAAAACTCCGGTCAAGTCAGGAGGGGTGGCGGGAACTGGACGACACTCAAGTAACCAGGTTTCCGGAGGACTCGGGGTGGATCAAACCTCCGAGAACACCAACGGCCTCATCCGGCAGTACCTGCCAAGAAGAAAGAGCATGGCGCACGTCTCTCAGCGCACATGCTCTCGTATCGCTCACAAGCTCAACTCACGACCCCGTAAACCACTCGGGTTCCGCACCCCACTGGAGTGTTATGAACAATCCCTATGAAACCCTCGCGTGTTGCACTTCAAAGTTGATCCTGGGCCGCAGTTAGAGCAACATCGGTCAGCGGCGAGCAGGAATGTGCTCGCTGATGGAAACGCTGTCGATCAGGAAACCGTCTGGGACCTGGTGCGTTTCAGACCAGTAAACGTTCTCGAGTATTCTCCCGAGGTAGACGATTGTGTCGCCCTCCCTCAACGGGTGGACGAGGGCGCGCTGCTCAAGATCAAAGAGGAGTCCGGTGATCCGAGCCCTGCCTGTGTCAGCATGCTGGACAAGTACACGGAATCCGTCCCCATTCTCCCGCACCTCAGATACGGCTCCTCGCCAGGATCGAACCCAAGTACCGGGGTAAAGACTGTCGCACACCTGTCGGCGGGAGAGCGGTGGAAGCGAGGAGACATATGCGACGATCTCCTGAGGGGACGCCTCGGTCAGCCACACGCGTTCGGAACCTGCGCCCGGGGATGGGACTGAGGGCCCAGCCTCGAACTCAGGTTGAGAGGAGGGACCTGATTCCCGCAGTTCTTCGGTGACCCCGGGAGGGGTATCAGGCTGGTTGTTCTGAAAATGGAGGTAGCCCGTCCAGATCCCCGCCGCCACAATCGCAACCGAACTCAAGACCCAGAACGCGACTTGAGCTGGGTGGTACTTTGGTTCCCGACCTCGGTCTTCTAGCTCAGACTGAGGCTCGGGGGAAGATGGGACTTCTGGAGCTTCCTCTACGAGGTCTTCCTTCGAGGTGGCGGATTGGTGCTCGAGTTCAGCAATGGCAGCACGGACTACCCCAAGGACTCGGTGCCAGATTGGCTTGAGCCCGGAGGTCGTCAAGCCAGCGAAGAGGAGCGGCGTGAGGGAATCGAATTCGTCCGCCCTCGCCGGATGGTGTTGATGAAGGAGTCTGGAAACATCCTCAAGCCAGGCTTCTCCCTCTTCAGTGGAAAGTTCGTCTTTCTTGGCATATAAAGCTCTTAGCTCTGATATCCCGTCTTCAAGCTTCATGGCCCCCTCCGAAGGGTTTGGGAATGACCCCAAGAAAGATATCCCACTGCGGGCTAACGGTGTGCGATTCTGCTGCGGACCAGGATGCAGACCGACGCCCGGAAACTCAAGGAAGACGGCGTCGAGGCTTGGACCGTCGGCAGCAATTGTTATAAAGACACCCCATTTGACTTCCTTGTCCCACAGGTCGGTTAGCCCTAGCATAGATTCATCACGGTATCCCTGAGGGGACCAGCGGGAGTCACCCCCGCACTTTTGAGGACGACAGGCATTGGGAGGTCTTCATGGATCCGCACCCCGGTTCCCAGCAGTTCCCGTCATTCCCCTTTGTATTCCTCGTTGCAGACCTTTCGGGGTACGCCCGCTCCTTCAGCCAAAGAGGCGACGGGGAGATGGCCGGGTTCCTTGATCAGTACTACCACCTTGCCGAATCAGTGATCTCGGAAGGGGGCGGGAGAATCATCAAGTTCATGGGAGACTCCATTCTCGCCCGATTCCCCGCCGAGGAAGCCACGAAGGCTGTGGCCGCGGCGGTCTCCCTCTCAACCCAAATCGACCGGCTTGCTGAGGACGAGGGTCTGGCCATGTCTCTCGGAGCCAATCTCCACCTCGGCTCCGCCGTCGAAGAGGAGCTGGGGCAGGGCCCAAGCCGTCGCGTCGATCTCGTCGGGCGGGCTGTGAACCAGACCTTCCTTCTGGGGAGGGGGCCCGGAATCAGGATCAGCGAGCCTGTGTATCGGAAGCTGCCAAGTGGGGAACGAACGCCGTGGGAAAAGAACCGGCCCCCTGCGGTATACACATTCGCCAGCGGCGGCCAGCCCTACGAAGGCAGGGGAAAATCTCCGAACGAGAACGCGATGCGCTGGTAGGGACCTGTCTGTATAACGGTGTGCGATTCTGCTGCGGTTCAGGATGCAGGCCGACGACCGGAAACTCAAGTGAGATGCCCTCGGAGCATGCACCGACTGCAGATACGCCGGTTATGCGGGGGCGTTCGTCGGACTGCCTATCCGTACTTGGCCAGCAGGCCCTTGAGACGTTTGGGACTGAAGACCCACTCGCTCGGAATCTCGTCGACTGTGCCCGCCGCATGGGCCCGCGGTCCCCAGACCTTCCTCTCGAAGAGGATAGTACCTCCTCGTCCGGCAGCGGTCTGTTTCAGGCGCCCCGCCACCTCGCGCGGGTGCGCCAAGAAAAGGCGTGGCATCTCGGAGAACGCGGCGTCGTGAAACTGAACGAAGCAGAAGATGGTCCTCGCCTTGTGGCGAGCCAGCCAGAGGTCAACGGCCTTGTGGTAGTCCGCTTCTTCTAGGAAGGACTGAGTGAGACCCCAAGAGCCTTTCACACTTCCCTTCACTGAGATCTTTAGGACACGGCTTCCATCTGCCACCATCAGGTCATACTCAGGCTGATTCGCCCCGTACTGGACCGATACGTCTACCCCACACCGCGCGAACTGAGCGGCGGCCATGGCCTCTGCAGCCACGGCAACGTGCCAAGAGCTGAACACACCTTTGTTCGCTGAAGCCCGAGATTGTCCGGACATCATTCAGTCCTCTCCACCGGCGTCCACCCAAACCCTGTTTCAAGCGCCCGCCGGACTGGCGTGTCTATCTGAAGGGGGGTTTGCCGCACGTAGTTCTCGGCATTCCGGGATGCAGCTGGTTCTAGACTCCCGAGGTGGGTAATGATCTCGTCGGCTGAGGGCACCGTACCTTGGGCGTTCTTCATACCAGCGGGAAGGGCAGTCCACACCACGGCATCAAGGCCTAATCCATTAGCCCACTCTCCGATCACATCAGCACAGAAGCTGTCAGCTTCTTGCTCCGGCCTCCACAAACCAACATGGCTCTGGAGGTTCTTCGGCGGTATCCCCTCTCGGGCCCTCAACGCTTCCCTTGCCGAAGCAGGATCAGGAGCCCTCATCAATGTCCAAAGGGATCTCACCAGCAATCCTTCCTTCGCCAGGACGAGCGTAATGCGACCGTCGTTGGACTCTCTGGCGAACTCTATGGGAAGAAGCGGGCCATCCTCGAACCAAGTACGGAGCACGGGCAGTTCGCGAGGATCCCAAACGAGCGACCCCCAACCCAGGCAAGCGAGCTTCATGTCATCCTCCGCACATTCTGTCTCGAGGTTCACAAGACACCGCGTAACGTCTCGCGATTCTGCCGCGCGGCCAGCATGGTGACCCGAAGCGCGAGGTGCAAGGCGAGGGGTGCGGACCGCTACGTCCTTCCGCGACTGCAGCAATCGCTAGCTAGAACGCGGGCCCCTGGACCTAGCCGACTCGGAGTTTCATTACCTTGGCGAACTGCAGGTCTGTGTCGAATTCGGTGGGGAAGCCGAGTGGCTCCATTAGATCGTCGGAACCTTCGACTTCGTCACTCCACACGGCGTAGTTCGGAACGAGTAGAAGGCGATGAGCCCGACGCTGAACCCTGCACCCGTAGGCGAGCAGTTGAAGGCTCTCGGCCACCCCCGGTATGCGAACAGCGACTCCCCCGAACGTGCCACGAGAAGCCATTAGGCCGCCGTCGGCCACGTTCATCACCGCGAGCACGACCGCTCCTAGTTCGGCCGAGATCGGGAAGCGCACTCTTTCAACATCCAGGCGACTCAAGAACTCTCCTGCCCACCGCTGCACCGCCTCTGGACGCTTAAAGAGATCTTCTCCGGCGCCCAGTGCAAGGAGGACAATCTGGCGGATTAGCACGTCTGGAGCCGTGGACAGAGCCGTCGCGATCGCGAGTTCACCTGGCACCCCCCCGACCTCGTCCGGTTCTAGGGGGATGACCGGTGACCGAGAAATGAATTGGGCGGCCAGGTACTCTTGCAGGGATCTGTGGGCGAACTCATACGAGTCAGGGCCCGACCTAACAAGGAGACCAGTGTGGGACTCTAGCTCACGTGCGACGAGGTCAGCCTGACGCGCGGGCAAGTCAAACCTAGCACAAATCCTGGAGTACGCCTCTTCGAGCACCTCGTGCCCGAATTCACCGCGCACCTCCATTAGTGACAGCTGGTACGCAATAGCCTCCAGGAATTCCTCCTTCTCATCGACCTGAAAGGACGAATACCGGGACGCCCGAACGACACCGCGCTGACTGTCCCAGTCACGTAGCAGTAGACGGATGATCAGCCGGTAGACAGACCTTGGCTTTTCTGGGATCTCGCGGGTGCGGGAGAAGATTATGCACAAATGCGCCAGCATCAGTGGCCTGATCTCGCTCCCCGCGTACGGAGTGGCTCTGACCTGTTCAAGGAACTCGCCGCCGGTGGTGCGCCCGAGCCACTTTCTGGCGAATAGTCCCACCTGCCGCCCGGACAGTGGACTGACCTCGAGAACTCGGCTGTTCTCCATGCTGAGTGCCGTTCTGGAAGTGACCAGCACACGATAGCCATCACTAGATAGCACCAGCTCTTCAAGCTCCTTCTTGAACTCGTGCTCAATGGCGGAAGAGATCTCGTCAAACCCGTCGATCATCACGAGCGCGTCCAACTCCTTCAGGAGGCGGCGGAGGGTTCGACGTTGCGCCGACGGACCGTCCGAGGAGAGGTCCTCGAGACTCAGGCCCACCGCCGCCGCAAGCTCCGACCAAAGGGTGCGTCCTTCCCTGAGGACTCGGCATCGGATTAGCAGCGGAGTCGGCTTTTCTTTCTTCCGACCGGATAGGCCAGCCAGTCGGTCGGCCGTCAACTTCTTGAGGGAAGTGGTCTTGCCGGCACCGGGGTCACCCACCAAGACGATATTCCACGGCTTCGTCGAGAGCTCAGATACTTTGAAGGTGCGGTCACCCTCGTCTTCGCCTCGCTCAGCGCGCACTCGGACGTTCAAGTCGAGGTCGATGAAGACCTGCTTGAGCGACCTTGGCTGAGACATGTCTTCCAAGGCGACGTGTTGGCTCCAGCCAGACAGGAAGGAGAAATGGTCTTCTAGTCCGTCGGAAACTCTTTTCAGCAACACGGCCTTCTTGAGCTGCTGTCCAGCGATTCCTTTCAGGACGCCATATACGTCAACGGCGATCCTGCCTGCGACTATTGTGAGGGCTTCTGAGACCAATAGGTCGCTCCCGCGTTCTAACGACTCCCTTTATACTACCATCCTTGCTCACTTCCCGCACAAGTCAAACGATCTGAGATTGCCGCCCTCCTCGCAGCATTTCATCCACTAGGATGATTCGTCAGCGAGATCCGCAAAGGCTCCTCTGGCTGTGCTGCTGGCGTCTCCAGGCCACGGGGAGAGCTCGGCGTAAAGGTTGCCTCGCTCGCGACAGTTGCCCCTCTGTCCGGGTTGACAAATGCTGCGGCCGGAGTGCTTCATGAGAGTCGGTTAAACGCGGTGTGCTCGTCCATCCAGTTCGGGCGTTCTTCGGGCTAGTTCATGCAGAAAGGGCCGCCTCACGGAGGAGCCCCTTTCTCAGTTTCCCATTGTCTCGCAGTGGTTTTCACCAACTGAGCCGAGTGGGACTCGAACCCCGAGCCTACTGATTAAGAGTCAGAAAAGGGCCCGTTTCGTCCCGTTTGCCCTTGTTCGCCAGAGTGTCGAGAAGGGTTGTCCTGTAAGGGTTTTCGAGACTCTCGGCTTGTGTCGTGTTCTCTCCAGTTTTTCCCTGTTTTCTTCCTTGAGTTACACGCCGGTTACACGGAATGATGCCACCTGTGGGACGAGGTCCACTGAGGTTTCAGAATCTTGACCGGTGACGATGGCCGATGGAACGGACTCGTCGTCAAATCCGCGCCCACATCGGTGAGCCCACCTTGATCAGCGACAATTAGATTTTCCACTAACGACAATTAGAACTGCCGGTTCGAGAGCGATTCGTAACCTATAGGGGACTCTTTGTAAGGAGAGGCCTGGATGGTCACGGATCGGCAAGTACGA
>SDBT01002450.1_pt1 | contig 32828 bp, 29 predicted proteins | sample 2277101 | NCBI WGS metagenome assembly SDBT01 (sample SAMN10404973, study PRJNA504765) | marine sediment metagenome | isolation source: marine sediment core GS10_PC15, 103 cmbsf | place: Arctic Ocean: Southern Knipovich Ridge | collected 2010
GTAGTCGCCGTCGTTAGTCACCACATCATCGAAGACGACTATGTCGCTACAAGCCATAACGCGCAAACCATATCAGGATTGGAGCATGGAAGTTTGGCAGTATGTAATCATACCCTTGGTTATAGCAGCGCTCGGTGCCGGAATAGCTATCTGGAAAACGGTTCGAAAGACTAGGTACGAAGAGCGTGAGATGCTACGTCAAGAAGCTAATGACGCGAGAGATGGGCAGCTAACAACGTTGAAAGATGTAGTAGGGCTGGTTCGTGTTGTCGAAGACGACTTGAAAGAAGGACGAGAGGAAGCCAAGCTACAGTCTTCGCATCGTCAGCGACTGGAGCCGCTGATGGAGCGCATAGAAAAACATTTAGATCAGTAGCAAAATGAACAATCCTTTTGCGAAGCACGAGCACGATGTAGCTACCGAGACGTTTCACAGAAAACGCCAGATGCTAGAAGACCAGGTTCGGGCGGGGCTGAGCAGAATCGAATCCCATATGACCGAGTTTGAGATCGTAACCTATCAGGACGCGGAGGTAGACGTCGTTGATATGTTTGAACTCAACCCCGCAGACGATTGGATAGACCTCAACGTCGGCGATCCAAAAACGTTCATAGGGCAACTCAAGCGTACTAGTAACGGAGTTGAGAACGTGTTGCCCACGATGTACAGATGGCCGCGAGGCGTACCTGGGACCATCAATCTCCACATACACCACTCGCTTGAAGTGGGTCACATAATTCAGGGCGAACTAGTGTTCTATATGCAGGGGCGTGAATTTGTGTATGTGCAAGGTCAGCAGTTTACTGTACAGGCAGAAACTCCGCACCATGTCGTTGCGGCGCCACACACAGTAGCTGCCATAACCTGGTTTAGATAATGGCAGCCAACGTTATCGAAAGTCGCAAGGGTAGCAGGTTCTACTGGTTTGCCCTCATCCTAGCTGGTCCGCCTGTCTGGATTATGTGCGCCCATCTAGCCAAGAGTTTGTTCACTGGCGAGCCGCCTGATTACCAGTCGTTCGGCATCGGCATTGCGTCAATCATCACAGCTATAGGGTTTGGATCGGCAGCAAACAAAGCTGGCTCGGCCCAAAAGCTACGCTATACTAAAAACGAGTTTCAAGAAGTATGATAACTGCTGAAGAACTGTTTGAGTTCACTGTAGAGAACCTGAACAGGATGACAAAAATGTACAACGTGGATCAGTGGACGATCACCGTAATTCCCGAATCATCAGACAATCCACTCGTTGGTTTTGCATACGCTCGTATCGAACCTAGCAAGAAGAGGGCCGAGCTTGGATTCTACATCGACAACATTCGAGACCTGTCGCATTTGGAAGAAGAGTTTGAACACGAGCTAATTCATATCGTTACAGCCGACATGATTACGTTCTATGCGATGGTGGAAGATTCAATACCGAAACACCTTCAACCTCTTGTTGACAAGATGTGGAGTGAGTGCAACGAGTATATGAATACCGCAATTCGTCATATGCTACGACACGGTTTTGAGGTAGGCGTATTGGCTGAGAGGCACAATAAAAGCAAGGAATAGATTCAGCAGATTCTGCTGAAACAGAAAACCCCGCCGGGGGAGGCAGGGTGTTCTGCTGTCCAACCGCAGCATAAGCTAGGTTGACTTGCCAGCGCGCCGAAAGGTAATTGGAAAATGTGCTGACTGTCAACAGGCGGCAACAAAGATTGGCTAGGAGTTGCCGTTTCTTCTGTGATTAATGAGCTTCAAATACTCGTCGTATCCCATCATTACTGCAGGCACTTTGGAGTTGCGTGTGATGGCTACAACGGCACCCTTCTCGCACCGTCTCGTCAGCTTACAAAACTCTCTTCTGGCTTTTTCCGTACTGACGAATTCGCTAATCTTGTCGATCATATGTACAATATACAATAATGGAAGACGATCAGGCAGTCATAAAAGTCTTGGATATCGCGGTTGGTAAAGACGAAGATCGTGCCTTGATTCACGAGTTCGAAAACTCTAACCAACGCAAGAACGTTGGGAGGCGTATTGCTGCCGAATGGTGCGCTTTGATGGATTGGGACCAGGTTAGATTCGCAGGCTTGGAAATCCCGTTTCACCACTGGACACACATCCCGTCAATGGTTAAAGAGTTGTCGGAAATGATTATGGTGTCACGCTGGATGATTGCTAGGTGGCGCTACTCGGACGACGAATTCATAGAGCTGGTTGCGTGGTATGCTCAAAGACTTTCTACTCAAGCTCTGTTAGAGAAGCGGAGCGATGTTGACTCCATTTTGGTAGCACGAGCAATGAGCGGTGATACCAAGGCTATGATCCTTTTCTATGCTGAGGTAGAGAAGCGTGAGAAACGCAATCATGGGTGGAGTACCGATCTTTGGGACGGCGTGGAGAGTAACGAAGACCTCATTGCTTCCATTAACCTCATAGTTGAGCAGATCAAGAAATCAGAGATTCAAATAGCGGAGATGGAAATTGTCCAGTAGTAGCGCCATGCCTAGTGTCGCGGGACTCCTAGACGGGATTGATCTTTCAGCCCTTGACCGCTCTCAGCTTGTTTCTATACACAACGGACTAAAGGCATCACAGGACGAGGCTAGGCGAAAGGCGTACCGTACCGATCCTTTGCGCTGGGCGGTTGACAAGCTAGGCATTGTCTACGAGTCTATGGTCTGGTCGGCTGCAGACGGGTTTCCACAAGATCACGGTTGGGACTCGTGCAGGTACGACTACAACGACGACGGTCGTAAAACGAAAGAGGTTCCGCTACCTAATGCCGTCCACTATGCTATGCGATCAATTGCCGCTGGTGTCAGGCAGATAGGAATTGAGGGCGGCACGGGTACTTCAAAGACGTTTGGGCTTGCCATCTGTGTTCTCTGGTTTTTGGATCAGTACGGTCCAGCACCTGGGGAAGAACCTAACTGTCAGGTCGTCACGTTCTCGACAAAAGAGGATCAGTTAAAGAAGCACTTGTGGAAAGACATAGGCCGACTATGGCCTAGGTTCAAGAAACTCTATCCCGATGCCGAACTACACCCTGGTGGTCTGCACATCTATATGCAGCCTAGGTCTGAGAGCAAAGAGGCTTGGTCGGCATCAGGGTACTCGGCGCGCGTCGGTGCGTCAGAAACAGCGGCCGCCGCTGTTAAGGGGATGCACGCCCCCAACCTGTTGTTCATCTTTGAAGAGATGCAGGGTATTGATATGGCGATCCCTGCAGCCATCAGAACCACGTGCACGGCGCCCAATAACATTATGGTTGCGTTGGGCAACCCGCAGGCTGATTTTGACAACCTCCACAAGTTTTGTATGAAGCGTGGTGTCTTGTACCTACGGGTGTCGGCACTTGACCACCCTAACGTAGTGTTGAACAATCCGTACTTCGTAGAGGGTGCGGCAAGCAAGATTCTGATTGATGAGGTGTTGGTAGAGGTTGACGGAGACGAAGGTCACCCATACTTCTTGAGCAACATCCGTGGTGTTTGTCCAACGAGTTCGGCGCTATCAATCTTCAGTCAGAACATTTCTAGAAAGACCAAGAAGTTCTTGTTCGATGACGACGAGCTAGACATTCTCATCCACGGTAGTGAGGATGTGCCGCTGACCGCTAACTCCAAAGGAACTACCATCCTCATTGAGCCAGTCGAGACGACTCACATCAATAGATACTATCTGTGCTGTGACATTGCTGGTGACGACATAACTGGTGACGCTCACGCCTGCATCGTCGGAGATCGGATATCAAAAGCGCCTGTCGCCCTTATCCATATGCGAGGCCCGCGTGACGAATTCGCCCACGAGGTGTTGCGCATAGCAGAGTTGTACACGATCCCGTGGACAATGAGATCGGTCAAATACGAACCGCTACTTGCCTGGGAGCGCAATATGGGGGCGTTCAATTTGGAGGAAGGAATTAAGAAATATCCGAATTGCTACAGGGCGACATCACTTGATACAAAAAGCGACAAGCGTCGGAAGGTTATGGGCTGGCATACGGGCGAGAAGTCTCGGTACGAGATGCAGGAAGCTCTCAAAAAATGGATCGTGCGCCTGAACACAGAGCCAACGCTAGTTCGTATTTATTTGCTTTGGGATGAATTGCGTACATTTATTGCGACAGCCGTTTTGCGGGGCGGCAAAACCAGGTACGAGGCTGCGCCTGGTGCTTTTGACGACATTGCTATTGCCTGGATGCTGTTCCTTGTCATTGACCAGGAGGCGCGGGACAGGCCGCCGATCAGGATTAGAGGCGAGGAAGCAGGGGAAGAACCAATACCGCCGAGTATGTATGAGTCTGAGGAAGAAGTGAATGAGGGCGAAATGTGGCGAGGCGGGATCAAGCCTTGGTCTGGACAGATAAGCCGGTGGGGATAGGATGGGAAATTGCCCAGGCTGCCGAAGGGCAGAAGAGTATCGAAAGAATTTGGCGAACGGTCCTACGAAGGAACAGCAGTTGCTGATGAAAGCGGCTATGCTACAACGCATCAGGGAAGAAACCGCTCGGAAGGCACAGAAGCAATGACGCTATACGTATTGGTAATCATAGCCAGCTCCGTGTTTGCCAACTTTGTTACGCATTGGTTTGCTCCATTGATCACGTTGAAGACGAGGCTTGGATCGTTTGGTCGAACCGCTGTTCTAAATTGCGCCAAGTGTTTCGGATTCTGGATGGGGTTCCCTGTAGGATTCCTTACGTCTTTCCCGGATCCGTTGCTTGGTGCAATTCTTACGCCGTTCATCTTGTCGTTTACGTCGTACATTGTTTTTGGCATCATTGACTTGATAGACAGTGACTGAAACTGCGCACGGCATATTGCTCGATCTTCCAATCCTGGACTTGTTTGACGACGACGAAAGGTTGGCGATGCGGCAGAACGAAGCCTATTTCATAGACAAGCAGTGGCGAGACAAGCACGTCGATTACAAGCATATCCACAGGCTTCACGAGAGAAAGAAGAAGGACGAGTCTAACACGGGGATGCCGCACTTCAATCTGATGCGCGGTATGATCAACGACTTCCTTGGGGTGATACTGCCCAACATTCCAGAGATAAGGTTAGAGACAGCAAGAGCGGTTGACCCACGCTTGCCAGAGTTTGAGCGAGACTTAAGAACCGAGTTGTTGATGGAGAACGAAGAGATCAACAACGCATTGGTCTCTCGAATTATGACGGACAATCATTACAGGCTCCATCTTGATGAGGCTTTGTATCACAGCGCCGTTTACGGATCTGGCATCATATCGCGGAAAACAGACTACACGTACAATCCGATCACTAACCTTGATGCCAGGGAGTTGGTTCGTCGGATTCGTAGCGGAGACCTTGACGAGCAGAGCGAAACCGATTTGTTGAGGCGATCTGCTAGAATCACTATTCGCAAACTCGACGTTAGGCAATGCTTCTGGGAAGCAGGGAGAGCAGAGGTTGATGAAGATATGCTACGCTGTTCACACGTAAAGTGGGTGGACACGTTGGCATTAGTGGCACGCTTCCCCGAGCACGAGGAACTGATCAAATCAGCGTCAGCCACCTACATTGAGCCGAGACCAGGACTGGCTCCCGACCCTAGGTCTGTTGATGCATGGCCGCGCAATACCGCTATTGTAACGACCTGGGACTTGGCACCCGTTACTTATAACCTGCTGACAGGCGGGGAGATAGAAGACTTCGTGATGGTTCGTACCGAAGTCGCTGGTCGAGCGGTGTTGAGAAAAGACGTCATCACGAGAGAGGGTGGCGAATTCGAATACGACACTGAAGACAAGACGGTCAAATACGAGTCGGTGGCTGGTGCAATAAGATTGCCCTTCCACCCATTCTATTTGATGGTGGCAGACGATCATCCATACGGGTTCTCTATGATTGATAATCAGGAACTGGCTGAGGATGCATTCAACAGGATCATCGCCATTACGATGAAATACGCCGATCGGTCTTTGGAGAATGCCAAGATCGGGATTTTGCAGGGCAAGGCTGGCGAAGGCGATGCGGAAAGGCTCAGGCGTGGATTGAAAGATCCCAACCAGGATGTCATTGAGATCAGGGGCAACAACCTCTACGATGAGGATGAAGACATTCGTAAAATCGTCCAGCCTTTAGGCGGCGTTGTTCCTCAACCTCCGCCTATGCTTATGCAGGTCGGCAGTATGCTGCTTCAGAACTTTCAGCGTACGTCTTCAACTCTTGATCGCACTGCAATAGCAAGAGCGCGTAGCGCGGCTGGTAAGCGTACCGAGATTGCGGCTAGCGATCGACCTTTGATTATGCCGATTGAGCGAATCATCAACGCGATCGAAACGTTGTGGGAAGCAGGGTACGAAGAAGTTCAGGCATTGTATGGCGACCGTGAAGACACCGAGACGGTCACGACGGGCGGTGGTGCTCAGCAGGTGTTGCTCAATCAAGAGGTAACGGAGTTGCTACCGGTAATTGGGGAAGACGGGCTTCCGGTTACCAACGACCTGCTAGTCACCGAAGACAATCCAGACGGTGTTCAGTACTACCCTGCGTATTTCGTAGTCAATTCGACGCAAATGCCGATGCGGGCTACGTCGGAAGACAGGGCTGGTTTGCCGATAGAACCTGTCACGAAGGCGCAGTTGCTGTCGTTGTGGCGAAGCCTCAATATGGTTGTGGACGCAACAGTAAGGCGTTTGGGACTGCCCAAGCAAGTGCGTGACATCGACGATATGGAACGACGCAAGCTAGAACAACAGCAAGAACAACTAGACGCTCTTGGTCGTTTGCTCGGACAGGGGCAAGAAGGCGAGGAAGGCGAACAGTCACAAGTTAATGGTGCCCTTAATCAGTTAGGTATGGGCGGGAAAGCCGATTTACAGACAGGATCTAACGGTGTGTCACAGCAAGAAGTGACCCCTCAATCCAATGCCGTGGCCAACCAATTTTAATAGATTTGATTCCAAAACCGTTAACCCTTAAAATGGGAGTGTCAAACGACCACTATTATGCCAAATGATTTAGACGATGCATCCAATGACTTTCTGGCAGGAGGGACTGACACTCAAGCGTTGCTTGAACGACGTCCTGAGCCTGAGTCAGTGCCCGGGCCTACTCCCGTAGCACCTGCAGCACCAAGCGAGAACGGGCCTACTCCCGCTCCCGCAACGCCGACAAGCCAAGAGCCGGGGGAGACCCCCCCTGCGGGACCAGGCGCGTCGGGAGGAGGTTTACCATTCGACCTCACACCCACGACTGTTGCGGCTACTCCGCCGACAGCAGAAGAAGGTGGCACCAGCGAAGTCTCGCCGCAAGCGGATGAGTTCCCGTATGACTTCGGGGCATCTAGGTATACTGATTTTGATTCGTTGAAACGTGGTGTCATGCAAAAAGATGAGACCATAAGACAGCGCCAGGTTGAACTTGAGAGTGCCGGAACGACCATCCAAGGTCTGAAGGAAGAACTCTTGGGCAAAGATGCCGAGATCGCTGTTATATCGAATCTCTATCGGGAACAGATGCCTGAAGAAGATTCATTAGTGGATCTATTCGCGAGAGCGTTATTGCCTGAACAGTACAGGGAAAAGACAGACGCCGATTTCACGCTTGACCCTGAAGCCTATATGGTGGACGAGTCTAAGTATGCCGTAAATCAGGACGAATACGACGACAACGAGGATTATCGGGAAGCCCTGAAGGTTTCCCGTAAAAAACTCAATGAAGCCCAGAAGCGTCTTGATACAAAGATGAGGGCTGATCATCTTGCTTCGCAGGAACAGTACCGAGAGTTCACGCAATTGCGAACAGATGCACGTCAGCAAGTGATGGCTTCGATGGACGAACAGAAGAGACTAGCTGTTGACGCGGAAAGCTCTAGGGCTGACCGCATCAAGTCTGCCTCTACTGAACTTCATAATGAGCTAAACGGCGAGTCTTTGGGCATCGTGCTTCCTGAGCACACGGCGATTGCCGAGAACCTTCTGAAAGAATCAATTCAGATAGTGATCGGGTCTGAGGTGAAGTCAAAAACGCTCTCTGAAGCTCTTCCGCTGGTGCGCGCCAATTTTGGTAAGCGTGTCACGGATTTGATTATCAAGGGTATGCGTCACGAGATTCGTGGTGATGCCCGACCAAGTTCAAACCCGCCGGCGCCGCCAAGACCGACTACGGTTCCTCGTACTAGGGGGGTTACTCCGCCGCTACCAAATGCGCAGAGTAACACTAGAGAGGAATCCAAGTCAATGTTTGAAGAGGCAGGTTGGGCTAACTAACGTTTCGTGATTCATACCTCCAGTTAAATCTTGACTTGGAGGATTAAGTCATGGGACTTTTAGTAGCTGAGGCAGCAAAGTTAGCTTTGCCACGCCTTAAAATGGAGATTCTGGAAACCCAGATCATTCGGGGTGCACCAGAACTCTTTGCTCGTATCCCGTTCAGGGTTGACGAGGCCGAAGATATCAAGTTGCTCTGGGAAGGGAACCAGGCGCCAAGTTCGTCGCTTGCGCACCCTGGTCAGGACTCAGAGCTAGCTGATCCGACGACCTCAACGACCGCAAGTGACGGGCGTACGATTGTTGAACAAACGTTGAACTGGCGGCACATGCGTCGTCACGCCGACGTGTTGGTCATCAACACTTTCGATCGGCGCTTCTTCGACAAGAAGCGAGAAGAGATCGGCAAGCAAGCGAAGTACATCACCGAAGACTGGGCCGACCAGTTGGTGAATGGCTTCAGCAACACGGCTCTGACGTTCGCGGGAATGGAGTTCTTCTTGGACTACATGACCACGACACTGGGTCGTGCTGAGCTTTCACGGTACAACACCGACGACGACTTGTCTAGCGGTACGGCACAAGCGCTGTCTCTGACAGCGATCAACCGTACCCGCAAGACGATGCGTTGTGGGACGTTTGCATTCGTGATAGTCGATCTTGACACGTTCATCGAATTCAACGCACTGCTTGAAGCCAAGGGTGGGAACACTGCCCCGATGCTGATGGCGGAGTCTTTCGGTGTTCCGATCATGAGTGACGGTCAGTACAACGGTCTGCCGATCATCGTCTACGACGAAGTCGGTCGGGCCAAGGCAAGCACGCAAGGCGATTCCACGAACGCAGACGCTACACTCAATGTGTTGGCGGCTGACGACAAGTGGATTGGCTGGACATCGCTTGATGTTGGACGCAGGATCATAGTCACCGATGGTTTGAGTGGCCCCGTGATTCACGATGCCAACATTCTGTCAGTAACTGATGCTGACACGGTTGAGTTGGATGCGAACAACACCAACACCGTGAGTCCGACGCCGATCGCGATGGAAGCTGTGAGCGTGATTTATTTCGTTAACCCGGATGAGAGCGATGGTTTCCACTATCGCCACCCCGAGCAAAACGGATCATTGCCGCGTACGGTTGGAAAGTGTCTGCCATCAGTCGGTGGGTTTACCGAGATCAACATCGGACTCCTTCAAGGGTCTGAGATCGAACGTACCCGCCTCCGTGGATACGGGAACTTCGCCAACGAAGGGATTGACTCGCTCGCGCGTCTCAGTCACTACACGTTGCCGTCGTAATCATTGCGACAATAGGGGGTCTTCGGACCCCCTGTCGCACAATCACCAGAGAAATGAGTGCACATCACATTCAAGAACAACGCTGGATAAAGGGCCCGCTGTTTGCGGGCGTACCGCTTGATGACGTTATCAGGTACGGTATTCCGTGGCGTAATGGATTTTCGGGTCCATACACTCTCAATGAATCAAGGCGACTCAGCGGACTAGTTCCGAAGTGTAAGGTTCTGACGCGGGAACAGTTCAGCGAGGTTGATCCAGATCAGATAAGAGCAGAGTCCGTGATTGCGGGCAAACTCTTGAAGATGGAATCACGATTCAAAAAATCCAAACAAAGGGTTGAGGATCTTCAGACCGAATTGGCTAGTCGAATTGTTCACAAAGACGATGAAGACATCGTCGGTGCTCTCGGCAAAGACCTTGACAACCTAGCTCGGGTACGAGCGAGAAAGGCTGTTATGAAACGAGTCGGGTTTAAGCAGAGCGCGTTCGCCAAGCACGGTCTCGCCTGGTCCCACTTTGCTGGAAACGTTTTGCCCTACATATACGCAGACTGATGCCAACGATTGCGCGACAGGATTTTGAGTCAACGAAAGGTGAGACATTCACTGAGATCGTTGGCATTGATCTTACAAGCGGGATCACTGATTCGTGTTCCCCCGCTATGGTCATACGAACGTCGCCCAAGGGACAGGATTATCTAACCCTAGACGGTGACGACATCCAAGTCGTGACAGTCGAAGACCCTATTGAGCAGATCACGTATTTCAACATTCAGATCCATGCAGGCGTGTTGTTTGATATGCCTGCATACAAGTACTGGTATTCGTTGGTCTTCAGTTGCTCAACGCAGAAATACGTAGTACTTGAAGGGGATTTCTTGCTGAGAGAGAGCACGATTCTTCCGTGTGAGATCCCGCTAGTAGACTCAATGGACGATTCGGTTGTATGCGGTGTCGCACCCGTCGTATCGGATCTGAACGAGAGTTTGCAAGCCGTCTATGCACGACAAGACCCGTTGTTTTTTCAGGTATTGGGCACCAACCCGATCACCAACATTGTGGTAGAACGTCCTCATGGCGAGGTGATATTTCGAGCGTTCGTTCGAGGGCGATACGTAAACGACCCAGGTTTCGCTCATCAGGCTTTGAAGTACAGAGTTGAATTGACTAGGTACGGAGAGGCTTGGAAGAGACGCTTGCCTTGGGAGCGTTATGGCGAATACGTTGGAGGTAGTCTTGAAGCCGGTGAGATATACAAGGCTTCAGACGATCCATTCAGCGTAACGATTACCGCCACAGACAATTGTATGCAGACAGGCGCTCAAACGTACAGCATTGATCTCACGGTTGTGAGTACTTACTAATGGCACCGATACCATTAAAAACAGTCTTTTGTTTGCCAACGGGCGCCACCGATGGTGACGCTCTGTTGTGGGACGTATCGACCGGAAAGTATGTTACTCGGCCGATCGGCACCGACGACATTGTCAACGAGTCCAATTGTGCGGGCGGCACAACGCTGACAGAGGTTTTAGACAACCTCTGTACGCTGGTTGAGGGCGCGGCATCAATCATTACCGACCTGCTGATTGAGTCTGTCACGTACGCTCCTGCAAGAGTTATTGGTGGCAACCAGGTCACGATGACTATCGTGCTCAGGAATCAGAGTGTCATTGATGTAACCAATGTCACGCTGACGCATTTGCTTCCGCCTGAGATGATATTCATATCAGCCGATCAGGGCGGAACGCACGTAACTCAACTCGTCACTTGGTTGGGGCTGACAATCCCTGCAGTTATTCCTGGTCAGACAACTGGCGGCACGCTTACGCTCAAGGTTACGAGTTCGACAGGAAGCGTGTTGACCGACACGTCGGTTACGAACAAGACTAGCGTTACCTCAATATCCGAAGGCGGTCCACTGCGTACGCTGACGACGTTACTAACACTTACGCCAGCTACCGATCATGACATTACCATTGAGGCATCAACGTTCTTAGCGACGACGGAAACGTCTGATTTTGAATCAGATGACGTGCTGACGGTCAAGATCAAACTGAAGAACTTTGGTGATGCTTCTGCCCAGGACGTTGAAGTAGAAGACGCGATTGATGCCACCAAATTTGACTTGGCTACGTTCTCTAGTCCCAATGGTGGGGAGCTGGTTGATACGGGCGGTGGAGTATTTGTAGTTAGGTGGGACATTGGAGATGACATAAACCTTGCCCCTGTTTCGGGTTCTCCGCCTAGTGAGACTGAGGCAGAGTTGTCGTGGAGTATGAACTTCGAAGGTCTTGACATCTTCACGTCACAAGCCACGATTACTCATACGGTAACCGTCACGGCTATTGCGACGACCGCGCCTGTTCCTGCGATTTTTACAACGTATCAGTGCACGATTACTCCAGAGACGTTGCCAACACTCGTTGTAAGCAACGACATCATCTTGATTGGAGGGCTAGCCTATACTGGTCAGCAAGTCGTTGTTGGTAACGTTTTGAGGTTCAGGTACAGGGTTGTTAACAATTCATCAACAACGCCGGTAATTGTAGATTTCACGGCTAAGCTCTCAGAACATTTCGGTCTTGCAGCCACGTTTACAACAGTTCCTGACAATAACAGCGTGGCGATGGGCGAGAGAACCATACAATGGATCTCAATCGCAATAGGACCAAGCGCTGTATTTGACATTACGTTTGACGTGGTAATCGAATTAGAGGCATCCGAAAGCGCGAAGGCTAGTAACGACTTGGTCGTTATTCTCACAAGCGTTCAGCCTGAGGTTATCCACCAGAGCGACGTAGACATTTCTATTGCTGCCTTCCACGCAGACCCATCGGTCACAGTGTCGAAGGCGATCGCTTCGGTCGGGCCTGATCCTAACAACTTGGTTGCGTTCACGCCTGGGATGAAGATCTTCGTCAACGACTATGTGCGGATCAACCTTGAGCTTGTTAACACGGGCGGTTTGGCGTTGAACGTAAACGTGTTAGACGAACTTGACGTAGGGTATACGTCAGGCAATTTCAAACACACCGAGTCTGCAGGCGTTGTGTTTGAGAACGTTGCTGGAGACTTTTTTATGCGAATTCTTACCGATATAGACGAAGGGCCTCAGTCTACAAAGGTATTCTTCTATACCCTGCAGCTTCTTGACAGCATAGCGTTTGGCAATACAGTTGAGGTGAAGTCGTTCAAAGGATTTGACGGAACCACGTTCATTGGAAACACAGACACTCTCGCCTTTACCGTAGAAGACGTTCCTGATGCAGTTACCGGTTGGATATCATAATGGCTACTGAGTGGAAAATATTCAGGGGTAATCAAAACATCACGACAGCAATGATGCCTGTCGGCACGGATCCTGTTTTTGTCAGGATGGCCTGTGCGGACTCGTACTGGATGTGGGTTAACGGAAGGCTGATCGTGTTTGACGGTGGGCTTAAACGAGGCCCTACCCCAGAAGACTCGTTCTTTGAACAGATTGACATTAAGCCCTATCTGTTACCCCAACAAGAGAACGAGTTTGTGGTGCTTACCGTTCACTATAATCGAGAATCACTGAGCCACAACCCGACTAGGGAACTGTCAGAAACAGGGGCCGCTTTCGACAGCAATGTCTTACACGGCGCATTTTTTATGGACACCGTTCCAGATGCGGGTATTCACACCGTGGATATCGGTACTGGAACTGGTCCTCCAACAGTGTGGAAAAAAGCGATCTATACGAAGTTCGTGGACTTCACGCCACCGTCAGGCTCTGCCGAAGACACGTTGGCTGAGCGAGACACTAGATCCGATCTAGACATTTCTGATTTTGCTACCGTCAATTGGGATATTGAGAGCACGATTGATTGGGCTTCGGAGCTACCCATATCTGTAACGGGCGGAACGTATGACGACACGGTTGCGCTATCGTCCGCGTCTGATCTGGTTACGAACGGAGGGTTCTCGCCGGATTCAGATTGGGGAAAAGGAACGGGGTGGACAATAACTGGCGGTCGCGCCGTTTGCGATGGGTCTCAGGTTGCCACTAGCGATCTTGATCAAAGCATTACGGTCGTGTCGGGCACTGCCTATAGGGTTCAGTACATTGTGGCAACTCGCTTTGCTGGGGGCGTTACACCGAAGATAGGCGGCGTGGCAGGCATTCAGCGAAAGGGTGCAGGCATTTTCAGTGAAGTCATTATCGCTGGTTCTGGAGGATCTCCCGAGCTAGTATTTGAGGCAGACATAGACTTCGACGGGAGCCTTGACAATGTCGTAGTTATTGAATCGTTGTGGCAGCCAGTCACGGAGCATACTGGTGAGCCTACGTTCTACATCAACGACGCGACGCCTCAGCCAACGCAAGACGCGGCATGGTTCGGTCGTTTACACGCACGAGAAACTTCGCTGATACCCATATGCGGAAGACTCGTTTACGAAAACGACGGGCATTCTAGTGCCGCCTGGGCCTTTCAGACCAACGATTTAGTATTGGGATTTGATACTGCCCCGCCACGGTTTCAAGATCCGTCTACTGGCGAGGCTGTTACGGTTTTGCCCCCATCCCTGACCGTGTATCCGTTGGCTGGCGGCAATACCTATGCGTTCAAGTTGAGACGGAATCTGATGGTGGTTCCAGGTCTCAAGGCCACTGGCGCCGATGGTGACATAATCCGTGTCTATACCAACCAGTTTGAGAGCGGAGACACGGCGGGTAGCCCAACTGCAAAACGGTATTTCCAATACGAAATCATATTGACTGGCGCGGCTGGAGAAGAATGGGAAGCTCCGCACAGATTCAACGGAGACTATGTCATATACGAGTTGGTGAACACAACCACGGTTTTGGATGAGACCTGGTATCGTGAAGTAGGTTATCCAGGGTTTGTGTCTAGCGTCTTTTTGTCCAACGACACTACGTTAAACGACTTGTTTGACAAAGCCGTGAACACATTGGAAGTCACGGTTCTTGATCGCCCCGTAAACAATCCAGACAGAGACAGGCTAGGCACCCAGGGAGAGGCATTGATTACGTTGAACGCAGGTTACTCCGCGTGGGGGTTCCTGTCTGTTCACGGGCTGAACAGGTCGGCATTCAAGATGATGCATCAGTGGTATAACCACGGACCTGCATTGGGTGGAGATATCGCCAACGTGGCGCCGTATACGCTTCTGAACGGATCTTCTGCGATACTGCGATACAACAGGTTCCGCCTGTTGAACTCGCTCCCTGCAGGACCACAGTACGCATCTGGAACGGTTAAAGACGACGAGACAACTACTGGCGAGCTAGACATAGCTGGAACAGGGCGTTCGTACGAAGTGCCGTCGATGGTTCTGGCTATGATGGGCATCAAGGGATTGTGGCAGTATTTCTTGGAGTCGGGAGACGTTTCTACGATTGAGCTAATGTTCTCAGACATAGATGATTATCTGCGAACGTTCCACGCCACTCTTACAGACGTCGCTGATCAGCTAGACACAGACGATGTCATTATCCGCAAGCTGATGCGCAACCCGTCAAGCGCACAAGGCGATTATGGTGATTTCTATGTATGGGACTGGTACGACTGGTACGATGAAGCTGATACCGAGCAAACTGGTCTTTGGACTAGCAACGACAATGCGGGTGATGCAGACCATAAGTTGATCAATACCGCTTTGTGGTATATGGCGGCAGATGCTTTCGTTAGGATTGCGGACCAGACAATGCAGACGGCTCATGCTAACTACATGAACTACAAGACCGCAAAGACGGACATTGAGGCTGCGTTTGGTCTTACTCCGCCAGAAACGGAGATGTGGAACAACGGGCATTCGGAGAACGCGTACAAGTCATTTGGCTTTTCGGCAACCGCAGACCAGCGCGCCAACGCGTTGTTGGTGGTGGCAGGTCTTGTGCCGTCGTCGCGCTATTCTGTATTGCGCGCATTGTTATGGACAGCATCTGGTGATCCCTGGTTTCCAAAGGGCAGTATTTGGATGGAATGGCTGATCGAAGAAGCGTTGTTCAAGATGGAGTTTCCGAGCGATGCGATTGCTCGTATGAAGAAGCGATACGAAACCGATTCAAGCATCGTCACCGACTGGCGTACGGTTGTTCCTGAGTTTTGGGAAGGGGCACCGAAGGGTAGTCATTCTCAAGGGTGGGGAGCATCGCCTGTCATAACCATAATGGAGCACGTGGCGGGTATCAAGCCTACGGTTGAAGGCTTCGCCGAGTACGACATCTATCCGCAAGCTGGACCGCTGACTTCCTTCATTGTCGTTCGTCCGACAGTGAAAGGGAATATGTCGGTTACGTGGGACGGGTCAGGTACCCCCGATGAACACAAGTGGGTGTTCACGGCATTGCCAAACGCAAAGGTGCACTTCAAGATTTTGCGCGACACGGGCGGAGCCAATGAAACGGTGTTGGTCGGATCTCCATTAGGTCGAGCGATATGGAACGAGAGTGCAGGCGATACCCCGTTTGAGAACATAACGGTTGATTCTAGTTCTGGGACTCACGTGATTGTCACCGTTGACAACACGCAGAACTCTAACGGTTCGCAAATCTCGATCGTGTATCAAAAAGATGTTGCCGTTCCTCCGCTTGAGGTATACACCATCAACCCGCAATTCAGATCTGACGAACGCTTGCTTCTTCCGTTTGCAGGTGGTGATGGAAGATGGGCGCATATCTCGCGCCAGCCCACGTACAACGTGGCGTATTTGAGGGCCAAAAACTCTGAACGTTATGGAATCACGGGTCGTCTTGCACAATACGAGTTGCCGCAGGTAGTAGATGTCGGAACGTTGTGGAGGTATCTAGAGCCGTCTCAAGGCGACTACAAGTTTGATGATATGTTGCTTCCGTTGTTGAAGGCTCTTGATGACGACGGGTCTAGGTGGCCAGAAAGCCTAGAGCGAGGAATCACCGACCTTATGACGATGGCGTTTCGCATTATGTGCTGGGACATCAACAATCAGATCGGGATACCAGGTTGGCTTGAGCAAGAGATGGTCGCGGAAGGGAATGTCGTGATCGGTCCCAATACTGGTCAGCGCATTCCGCGAATGGACTCGCCAACTTTTTTGACAAACCACTTCCTGCTAATTGACGAACTAGGGATTTGGATTGACGGTCTTGAAGACAAATACCGCAGGCGTTTGCACTACGTAGATATTGGAACGGCCGGATTTGTTGGTGAATGGCACTACTTCTTCCAGGGTAACGATGACAATGATTTGCTTCCGAATTTTAATAGTAGCCAAGCGATCGTATCCCATTACGTGAACGCATTGGCTGATAAGGTGCAGCTAATTGCCAATCTCGGAATGAGCAATGAGAGAACGCAACCGGACAATATCTCGCTTATTAAGCAAGCCATTCAAGGGGGGGCTGGCTGGAGACAGGATTCATTCGGCGAGAGTAACAAGCACGGTCAATACCACTCCTTCTTTATTGCAGATGATGCAGATCCTGTGCTTCGAGACGCGTGGGAAACGTCGCCCGTCATCTTTGAGGTTGTGCAAACGTTCACTCAGTGGAACGATCAAAATAATCCTGCGCCAAATTACGGCGTGAAGAAATCCTTAGATGAAGGGCTGGACTTGTACCATATGTCAAGCCTTTACGGTCTTGACGGAGAGATCAAGCCACCTGGTCCTGATTACGTGGAAGACGGTGGATCGGTTGGCTCTGTTCAATACGAAATTGAGCAAGCCAAGATCAGGATGGGACCGATACTACACGTGCAGCAGATTGAGCACCCGTCTGGAGAAAATGCCACGGTTACCGGTGGAACTGCGGTAAACGTAGACATATGGTTTGAGAACAGGGGGTCGGCACCAAACTATGATGTTTACAACAAGTACACGGTTGAGGTAATTATCGGGCAGGGGGCGGATACCCGTTCTGGGACGGCAACGTTGCCGAAGATATTGCCAGGTGCTGATAACATCACGAAGGTGACAGTCCCTGTCACGAATTTAATACCCGGGGGCGGCCCTAAATCGGACATTGATATTCGGGTTACTGTGGCGCGGGCGTTTGAGCCATCTGTTCGATTCGTTGATATCGAACTAGCCAACTTATTCAACGTAGGGGTGAACCTTGAAGACGGGAGTGGTAACGTGCTACATTACAGGCACAAGTATCGCCTCTCGGATTCAAACAAAGCGGAGCAAGGTATTCTGATCGGTCCTTTTTAGTCTAACCGCTAGCGCAAGTGGTAGACAGCCAGCGTTTGTGTCATTCATAACAAACCTGGTAGACAGATGAGTATTTCCAATTTTCTCGAACTAGAGTTATTGGATCAGGTTCTAACGAACGCTGCTGCTCCTGCTATTGCTACGGTGTATACGAGTCTGCATACGGCCGACCCAGGGGAAACCGGGGCTTCGGAAGCCACTGGTGGGTCGTATGCAAGACAGTCTACAGCCTTCAATGTGGCGGCGGCGGGACTATCCGACAACTCTGCGAACATCGTGTTCACAAGCATGCCAGCGGCAACGCTTACGCATGTTGGCCTATGGGACGCTTCCTCTGGTGGAAACTTCCTGTGGGGTGGCTCGCTGACCGCATCCAAGACGACCAACTCTGGTGACACGTTCCAGATCAACGCCGGTGACCTCGACGTGACGCTTGACTAATTGTTTCTGATGTGCAACAGTGGTTAAGCCCGAACTGAAACGTGACAGGCTATGCCTGTGATATGGTCGTACTGGGGCGGCAGGAGTGTGCTTCTGCCGCCCCTTTTCCATTAAGACTAATCTAATGGTCTGATATGGCTGTTCCCGTACTTGAATCCTTCCAAGCATCAGACACGGCTGGTAGCCAAGCGACCAGCCTGTCAATGGTTGCCCCCTCTGGCGTTGCAGACGGGGATCTGCTTGTCATATTCTTTGGATCAGACTCTACGGGGAATCCTGACGAGTTCACAATAAACGCCACCAACCATCCCGGTTGGACAAAGGTTCGAGAAGAAGGCGACACCGATTCTGATGTCCACGTTGCAGCGTTCTGGAGGGAAGCCGATGGTACCGGAGACGATGGGAATGTCACTGTAGACAGTGACGGAAATGATGAGTTGCTCGGTTGGTATCTCCGAATCTCAGGAGCAGATAACACAACACCGATTGACGGGCAGGGGGGATTCGCTAAGGTTGCGTCAACGTTCGCAGCAATGGTCGCAATCACTACTGGTGAGGATGATTGTCTTGCCCTTGGGATTGTGGGGTTTGATGGCGGGGATGGTCATCCCGTTGTCTTAGGAACAGTAAATGGTTGGGCCATTGAAGATACCAACCAATCAGGCACGTCGGGAAACGATGTTTGTGGCGGGTTTTCGTCAAAAGACATACCGACCGCTGGCGACACGCTGTTTCACAGTTTTAATTCTGATGCTGGTCGTAGCGACGGGTGGGCAGGCATCACCCTTACTATTGCGCCTGCAGCTTCTGGCACCACCCATCAGGTAACCGCCACCATAACTGGAACGGGCGCAGTTAGTGGGGCTGATCTGACGTTGGTGAAGATCGGTGCCGCCGTACTGCCAAACACTGACAGTGACATCGCCGCCGTTCCGAATGTCACCGTGCTTGGTGCGGCTGTGCTTCCAAGCACCGACAGCGACATCTCCGCCGTTCCTAATGTTACGGTGTTTGGTGCGGCTGTGCTTCCAAGCACTGACAGCGACATCTCTGCTGTTCCGTTGGCCACTACGTTTGGTGTGGCTGTGTTGCCGAGCACGGATAGTGACATAAGCGCCACGGGTGCGATCGCCATATTCGGTGTGGCTGTGTTGCCGAGCACGGCTAGCGACATCAGCGCCGTTCCTTCGATAACTGTATTAGGATCGGCAATTGCGGCCGGCGATCGCTTCACAGCCGCCGGGGATGCGCGAGTTACTGCCGCTGGTGATGTCAGAATAACGGTAAGTCCGAGTGACGTTGCTGGCACGGGCGCTATTAGCGCTGTTCCAAGCGTTACGGTGCTTGGTGCCGCAGTACTTCCTAGCACGGACAGTGACATCTCTGCCGTTCCGAACGTCACCGTGTTTGGTGCGGCTGTGCTTCCAAGCACCGACAGCGACATCTCCGCCGTTCCGTTGGTCACCACGTTTGGCACGGCTGTACTGCCGAGTACGGATAGTGACATCAGTGCTGTTCCGAACGTGCTTGTTCTCGCAGATGCCGTAATTGCTGGTGCTGGCGACATCAGCGCCACGGGTCAGAATACGGTGTTCGCCGCCGCCTCAATCCCTGGTACGAGTGACATAGCGGCTACACCTCTAGTTACCACGTTCGGTGTCGCCCCGATCTCAGGTGCTGGCGATATCAGCGCTACGGGTGCAGTTGTCGTATTCGGTGCCGCCGTACTGCCTAGCACTGACAGTGACATATCTGCCGTTCCGTTAGTCACGACGTTCGGCGTTGCCCCGATCTCGGGTGCTGGCGACATAGCCGCTACACCTCTAGTTACCACGTTCGGTGTCGCTGTGCTACCGAGCACTGACAGCGATATCTCCGCCGTTCCGCTAGTCACGACGTTCGGCGTTGCCCCGATCTCGGGTGCTGGCGATATCGCCGCATCGGGGTTTGCGACCGCGTTCGGAGTAGCTGTACTGAGCGGCACGGGCGCGCTATCTGCGACGGGGGAAGTCATAAGTGGGGTCGTGTTTGGAGAGGCAGTAATCTCTGGCACGGGCGCGCTGTCCGCAACTGGTCAGAATACCGTTTTTGCTACGAGTGCGATCAGCGGAGCGGGCGATATAGCGGCTACGCCTCTAGTTACTACGTTCGGTGTAGCTCCGATCAGCGGAGCTGGGGATATCAGTGCTACGGGTGCAGTTGTCGTATTCGGTGCCGCCGTACTGCCTAGCACCGACAGTGACATATCTGCCGTTCCGCTTGTAACCACGTTCGGCGTTGCTCCGATCTCAGGTGCTGGCGACATATCTGCCACTGGTCAGAACACCGTATTTGCCACATCCTCAATCGCGGGAACGGGTGACATATCCGCTACTCCGTTAGTCACAACGTTTGGAGTCGCCCCGATCAGCGGAGCGGGGGATATCAGTGCTACGGGTTCGATCGTCGTACTTGGTGCCGCTGTGCTGCCGAGCACTGACAGCGATATCTCTGCTGTTCCGAACGTCACGGTGTTAGGCGTAGCTCCGATCTCTGGCGCAGGTGATATCGCCGCTTCGGGATTTGCGACCGCGTTCGGAGTAGCTGTACTGAGCGGCACGGGCGCGCTGTCTGCGACGGGGGAAGTCACAGGTGTGGTCGTGTTTGGAGAGGCAGTAATCTCTGGCACGGGCGCGCTTAACGCGACGGCTATCAACACTGTATTCGGTCAGGCTCTTGCCCAGCAATTCTTCCGAACCACGTCTAGCGCAGATCAGCGAGTCGCTTCTACTGGAGACTTGCGCGTCACGGCAGAGTCGTTAGGACTGTTTGGTATAGGTAATCTGTCGGCAACAGGTTCGCTACTAGGGTTTGCAATCCTGTCTGGGCAAGGAAGTTTGTCCGCCACTGGATTTGTTATAGGTGCGACGAAGGCAACGCTAGTTGGAATTGGCGACATAATAGCCACTGCTTTTGTTCAGGTGTTAGGCTCCGCCATACTTCGTGGGCGCGGCGATATATCAATGATTCCTGGGCAAATAATATTGCCGCTCGAAGAAGAGATTGTATTCACCTACAGATTGAGAGAGCCAACGATCGTAGGTGGTCCTACAGTCATCACAAAATTGAAAACAAGACCGAAAGAGCACATTATTGTTCTTCAAGATGTTGAGGGGTTTCACGTAGAAGAGGACCGTTGATATGAGTATTTCCAATTTTCTAGAACTTGAACTGCTTGATCAGGTGTTCCGAAACGCTGCGGCACCAGCGATCACGACGGTGTGGATGAGTCTGCACACGGCCGACCCTGGGGAGACTGGGGCATCGGAAGTGACTGGCGGATCGTATGCAAGACAGTCTACAGCGTTTGACGTAGCCTCTGCTGGCGCAACCGCGAACTCTGCAGTCGAGGTGTTTGCTAATATGCCTGCAGTCACCGTAACCCACGTTGGTTGCTTTGATGCTTCGACTAGTGGCAACTTCCTGTGGGGTGGCATACTAGACTCGTCTCAGGTCGTGGCTTCTGGAGACAATGTTGAGTTTGCGGCTGGCGCGCTTGACATAACACTTGATTAAGAATGGCCGCTCCAACAATTCCCAATGCAGTAACGAGTGACGCTCAAGATGCGGCGACGTCGATCACGGCGACGATGCCGACGCATTTAACGGATGATATTCTCAATATCGTTCTTATCAGCACGGGCGCTGTTCAGACCCCGACTACTCCTTCGGGGTGGGCGTTAGAGGTTACGCATTCAGTCACGGCGCAGACCGACAGGGACATATCTCATTACACAAAGAAGGCAACGTCTGGCTCTGAAAGTAACGAGACGTTTACAGGTCTGACCTCTGCCGACCTCCTAGTGTTCTGTTGGGGCGTTCGCGACACTGACCTCACGACGTGGATGGATGCCACGCCGACGACCGCGACCGCCAACAACGACGACACACCTGCGCCTGCATCAATAACGACTGTTACAGCCGACACGTTAGTCTGCGTGGTAGGGGGCGATGAAAAGGGTACGGCGTACTCGCCTTCTTCTGGTTACAACGAGGAACTAGAAGACACTAGCGGATCGACCAACGGTATGATCCAGTCGATCAGCGAAGCCAGTATTGGTTTGCACACGCCGGGTAATTATTCGGTTTCGCACAGCGGCGGCGGGCCGGACGTTATCATGGTAACGATCGCGTTCCGTCCTGTTGGTGCCACGGTTCATCAAGTCACTGCGACAATCACTGGCGCAGGTGCCGTTAGTGGAGCGGATCTGACGTTGGTGAAAGTCGGCGCTGCCGTATTGCCGAGCACCGACAGCGACATCTCTGCTGTTCCGAACGTCACCGTGTTTGGTGCTGCCGTGCTTCCGAACACAGATAGTGACATCAGTGCGGTTCCGTTAGTCACAACGTTCGGCGCGGCTGTGTTGCCGAGCACGGACAGTGACATCAGTGCCACAGGCGCAGTCGTCATATTCGGTGCGGCTGTGTTGCCGAGCACGGCTAGCGACATCAGCGCCACTGGAACGGTCGTAGTGGTTGGTGCGGCTGTGCTGCCGAGCACGGCTAGCGACATCAGCGCAACAGGCTTTGCCACTGCGTTTGCTACCGCTACGATCAGTGGTACTAGTGACATCGCCGCCACCCCATTGGTTACCACGTTCGGTGTTGCCCCAATCTCTGGCGCGGGAGACATCAGCGCAACGGGTGCGGTTGTCATATTCGGTGCGGCTGTGCTGCCGAGCACGGCTAGCGATATATCTGCCGTTCCGCTAGTCACGACGTTTGGTGTTGCTCCGATCTCGGGTGCTGGCGATATCGCCGCATCGGGGTTTGCCACTAGGTTTGGAATTGCAGCATTGAGCGGTACGGGCGCGCTGTCTGCGACAGGGGATATTCTTGCTGATAATATTGTATTTGGATCTGCACGTGCCCCAGGTGATCGTTTCACAGCGGCTGGCGATACGCGCATTGCAAGCACTGGCGACGTTAGAATAACCAATCGTCCTAACAGCGTTGCGGGTGTCGGTGCCATATCCGCTGTGCCTTCGGTAACGACTTTCGGCACCGTCGTACTGAGCGGCACTAGTGATCTGTCGGGCGTGCCTTTGGTGACGGTGTTGAGTAGTGGTATCTTAAGAGCGGCTGGCAATATGTCCGTCATTGCGTCTACGCATACCGGGCCGCCTGGTGCGAACCTTGCAAAAGTTAGGTTCATTGATTTCGATTTGAGAGAACCGACAATCATTCTTAATCCTAGAAGGATTCGTCGTATAATCGTCAAGTAAATGGCTACACTGCCTCAGTTTGAACTGCCTGTTGACATTGATCCGATAACGGATGAGAGTTGTCCACCGGTTCCTGCTGTTGTAGACAAATGCAATTACGACCAGGCTGCGTGTCAGCTATACAACGACTTTAACGAACTAGTTACTGGCGACGGAGGCTTCACGGGTGTAAACATTACTGTCGCCGATGCTATATTTACACGTGTCACGAAGCTAGAAGACACTCGCGTGACAGACACAGGCGATATTCGCGTAATACGAGCGTGCTAAGCTATGGCCAACGTAGAGATTGTTGATCTTCCGGATCAGGTAACCATTATAGGAACCGAGGATCTTGAGATTCAAGAGACTGGCGGCGGTACATCTAAGAGGATGCAGACCGGCGATTTCTTAGTCGGATCGCTAATCAATTCCAGAACTCGAACACACAACTTTGCTGCATCCGATCTCACACACGTTGCGGCGGACATTATTGTCAACGGGACGTTTGCCACCGACTCCGATTGGACTCAAGGAAGTGGTTGGAGTATTACTGCAGGTGTTGCAGATTGTGACGGTTCCCAAGGAGGTGACAGCGATCTTGAGCAGAACCAGACCCTGACATCTGGCAAGGTCTACGAGGTCATCTTCACTGTATCAAGTCGCACAGCAGGCAACATCCGTCCAGTTCTTGGCGGCACGCTTGGTTCTACAGTTGATCATAACGGGACGTTCAAATACTTCATTATCGCAGGTGGTGGTGGGGATCCAAGGTTCGAATTACGAGCCAACTCCACATTCGTTGGAAAGATTGACAACGTTACCTGTAGACTGATCAGCGTTGATTGGAACTTGGCAGAGAACCAGGTCACAGTCCTGACTCTCACTGCGTCTGGTGCCCACATGGAAGCACCGACAAATCACGCTGACGGCGCAGTCTACAAGTTGAGCATCATACAGGGTGCGGCTGGTGGCTACGACGTTACCTGGAACACTGTCTTCAAGTTCAAAGACGGCAACAACCCAATGTTGAGGTCTACCGCAAACACGGTAGACGTCTTTGAGTTCGTAAGCAACGGAACCAATCTGTATGGATCCCACGTCGGAAGCACGCCGATCGGAATCGTAACGGGTGGCGGAGAGGGATGGGTCGCAGGTCATATGGATGACCAGCACTTGGGGGTTATGGAAGCCGCTCTTGCTGGAAGTTTCGCTATGGGCGATTTGGAATTGTTCGGCTCGATCAGGTCTTTGGGTCGAGGCCAGCTAGTTAGAGGCTTTGCTGGTAGCGGCGGGTACATGAGCGCTAGTGCCGCTGCTCACGGTGCGTTTGTAAGCGGGTACGTTAGTAGTGGCGGAGTGTTTGGAGACGCTGGTCTTCTGATATCCGAAATGGAAGCGACAGGTAAAGGGTCGTTTGTGCACGGATATGTTGCTCTAGAAGACGCAACAATGAAAGCTACCAGCCAAGGATCAATTGCCCTAGGCGTTGCTCGGTACAAGGCTGATATGATTTCTAGTGGAGTGGGAGCCTTTGCTGGTGGGTATTGCAATGACCAAGCGGGGATCACTTCTAGCTTTGGCGGCTCGTTTGCTTTTGGATTTGTTCAGTCGAATAATGGATTGATTGAAGCAGCGGCTAAAGGAGCGTTTGCTCTTGGGTACGGTACTGGTGGCGGGAAGGTTAGGGCGGCTGGTAGAGGCTCGCTTTCGATAGGCTACGCCACTCAAACAAATGGTCTCGTTGAGACTGCTGCCGCAGGATCGTTTGCTTCTGGATACGGTGGTGGTGGCGGGATTGTGAGAACTGGCTCAAGTGGAGCTGGTGCATTTGCACAAGGCTATGCCTATGGAGCTGGGAGCATCATTGAAGCCACTGCTGTAGGCGCATTTGCGCAGGGGAAAGCTGTAAGTGGTAATGATATTCAGGCCACCGCTGCAGGCGCATTTGCCCAGGGGGATTCAACTAGTGGGGCAATTGTTGCAAGCGCTGCTAACGCCGCTCAGTTTGGTCAAGGCACCAACGCGGAAGCCAATTCATTGCAGGTTGGCTCTATAATGAGGCTGAAGGGTACGGTGGGAGTGCCAACATCATCGCTGCATGACGGCGACATCTGGGTTGCTAGTAATTATGTGTACGTCAGGTCAAACGGCGTGAGTGTCAAGATCGTCTAATGAAAGCATTTCACACGATATCGGGGTTGCCACGGTCTGGTTCAACATTGTTGTGCAACGTGTTGAATCAGAACCCTGCCTTCTTTGCTAGCACTACGTCAATTCTCCCATCCCTTCTTGCCACCACTCAGAACTTTATGTCTAACTCAATTGAGTTCAAGGCAGAGTTGGACAAGAACACAGAGGCGGTAGAGCGCAAGGCCAAGGCGTTGTTTACGGCAATGATCAACGCCTGGTACGTCGATAAAAAGAAGCAGGTGGTGTTCGACAAGTCTAGGGCGTGGACAAACAACTTCTTGCTTATGGCACAGGTTATGCCTGAGAGTCGCTGTATTTGTATGACGCGAGATTTGCGGGAGGTGTTTGCTTCCATTGAGAAGAACCACCGCAACACAGCGTTGTTTGACGCATCCCCAGACCCTGTCAGTAAGACCGTGTGGGCTATGGCTGACGAGATGTTTTCGCCCAAGGGAATTATAGGCGGTCCCGTCACGTTCATCGAAGACTGTTTGCGTCGTCGGTTGCATGACAACGTGCTGTTCGTAAAGTTTGAAGACTTCGTATCAAATCCTGACTTCGAGATGCGCAAAATCTATGCGTACTTGAAATTCGATTATTACGAGCACGATTTTGAGAACGTCAAAGACACTTCAGAGGATCCAGACGGGTTGTATTTGAACAAGTTTCCACACAATGGTGATGGGAAAATCGAGCCGCCCAAGTCTCGATGGGACGAGATGTTCACGCCCGATCTAGCGAATCAGATTGTGGGCAGGTATCCAGGGTACAACCAATACTTTAACTACGCACAACCGCACTCATAAACAGGTAGTACGATGGCAAAGAATCTTCCTTACCTAGACGCTACGGCGCTAAACGTATTAGCTGGCGCGCTAGGGGGCGTCAACGTAGATGCGAGCGGCGGAACCGTTACCTACGTCGCGGGCGAATCAGGGGTTGACTCTGCACTCGTCAAGTACTTCCCTGCTTTCGACGCGTGGTCGGCGGTCTACAGTGACGGTAGTACCAAGATCACAACAGGTGCAGCCCTGTCTGGTCGGAGACAAGACCTGGTCACGAACGGTGGTTTCGACGGAGATACCGACTGGACTTTAGGTGATGGCTGGTCGATCAGCGGCGGCAATGCTTCGAGTGACGGGTCTCAGTCTGCAGACAGCGATCTAGAGCAGGACTTCCTGATTGAAGTCGGGAAGAGCTATGAGGTCATTTTCACCGTCTCTGGTGTTGGGTCTGGAAACGTGACTCCTGTCGTTGGCGGCACCGAAGGGACGGACAGGTCATCGAATGCGACGTTTACGGAAACGATCGTGGCGGGAGCTGGCGCATCGCCTAGGTTCAAACTTCGCGCCGACCTAGACTTCGACGGAGACGTTGATGTTGTCAGCGTCAGAGAGGTTGCATCACCGACGTTGATCGACGGCATTGCAGGGGAAGCGATCGGCGCTATGGAGATCACTGGTAAAATTCCTCTTGGTGGTCCGCACAAAATCTTTGTGGCAACCGCTGGGATAGGCAGGCTGTATGGAGGCTAATGGCAACACTAAACCAGACGACCGTCATCCTGGCTGTCAGGGATCTGATTGATGAGATCTATTATGACAGGTCTGATGTCATTTCCCGTGCCGCTATAACGGGTTCTGTTGCTTCTAACCTGTCTGACGTAGAGATCGTTGAGTTTGCCGAAACAGCTTGTCGGTATCTAGTAGCCCGTGTTGAATCCGAACACTTCCCAAACTTCCTCAAGTCCACTACACCTGGCGAGGATCTTACGGAGCCAGTTGGAAGATTGGTAGAGGGTACGGTTGAGGTTGGCGACGTTGACGCTAGGCGGGTTTCGTTCAAGGCGCATCGCCGAATGATGCGTCAGCGCCGTATTCCTACAGACAGCTTTCCCGTCTACGCCTATGAGGACGGAGATCTCACTGTGTTCGGTAAAACAGAGAACCCGTCTACGGCTACGGCAAAGGTCTTGGTTTGCCCAACGCCTGTGTTGTACACGTCATTAGGGACTGCCATACTAGGTACTCCAAACACTATCAATATTCTTGCTGACCTATCGCTAATAGAAGCTGACCACGTGTCTGCTATGGTTGTCGTGAAAAGGGGAGGGATTGGTGAAAGCGATTTTCACACAGTGATTGATTCGTTCGTGAACTCAACCACTATGGCGATATCGCCACCACTTGAGAGCGACTTTCAGAACGATATCATCACTTGGGAAAAGACATCCATTATGCAAATAGATGAACGGTGGCAGTCGGCGATCGTTGCTCGAACGAGCGAGCTTATCTTGGGGTCGTTAGGTCGCGTAGACCTTTCTGGAATTGCCGCATCAATGTTTGGTAAAAGCATAGGGTCTGACGCATTACAGTATGCCCAATCGGGTTAACATAATATTCCAGGGTGGGATCAGCCGTATTCGTGGAATCGGCGACGTTGACCACACTCGACCGTTTGATCTACACAATGTGAGGATTGAGGGTGGGGTGGTTCGGGCATTGAAGGCAGGTTCGGATGCTAGCGGAGCAGAGCCGGCCGCCCCCGAAGCTCTTAAAGAGTGGGCGTTCTGGAGCGGGGAGTGGATAACGGCTTTCAAGTCCTTCGATGAGTTCGGAGCTAGACTGTATGGGATCAGAGACTTTGGCGGAGAAGACCGTCTCCATTATTTCCCTAACGACTCAACTCCTACGGCAAACCTGGTAACCGTTCCTGCTCGGATCAATTCTGTTGGTGTGTGGGAGCTTACGACATTACCTGGAATCTCTGACAACCACTTCGTTTCGTACATCATAATTCCGTACAACGAGCACGACGACGCTGGGCGGTGGGAATACTTCTCGTATCACAACGAAACTGGTGGAGCAAGACGAGTAGGCATATCTATTAACGCAAACAACAAGACCAAGTACATAGAAGTATGGAGAACTCTTGAGCGGGATGAGGTCACAGGGCTTTCCGATAGTGCGATGACGCCGTCGTTGCCACATAATCTCTACTATTTGGCAGGGCGCTTCGCAGACTCAAGAATGATAATTGAGGTAGAAGACTTCTTTGATATTGATAACCCGTGTACCATTATTGACCCTGGTTTTGACGACAAGGTCTACCTAAAATCAGCAGCGTTGTTTGGGTTTGGCGCCGACCTGTCTGGTCTTATTGGACTGGATGTTGAGTACACAGACATTGATACTGGAACGCGGCATACAGGATTACAGATAGACGGCGCTGGGGTGGATGCGTGCGGGTCGTGGATCTTGCTTAGCTCGCCCCAGGATTATTACCCAGACCTTGTTACTGGCACGCCGCCAGCAACGGGTTCGGATTTTGCGTTCCTTGAAATCTTCTCTCTCAGTGGAGTCAACATCACGTTCAAGGATGATTCCAATTGGGACTTGGATAGTGTGCCAGTGGTTGAGACGTTGGTCAAACGTCAAAACGTATATGAGACCGTAACGCCTGAGTTTAGCGCTGAGGCGATGTATGCAGACGCAGACGTAATGCTGTACGGCTCGCCAACGTTTGAGACCAAGAAGCCCAAGATTTCGTTTATGAGTTCTGGTAGCGGCAGAGACATTTCACTTCAGTATTTCTACACATTGCCTGACGGTACTGAAATCTTCGGTCCGGTTTGTGACGCACTAGATTTTTCAGAGCTAAACGATATCACTAACCTGTTGGTAGAGTTTGGCGGTGGGGAATCAGGGCTGATCGTTTATTTGAACGAAGGCGTTGAGCTAGTTACCAACGGCGTGTTTGATACTGACTCTGACTGGACAAAGACGGACGGTGCTCCCTCTGGATGGTCTATTGCTGGAAACCGTGCCCAATGCAACGGAACGCAGACCGCGACAAGCGACATTGAGCAAGGCATTACGATACCACAGTGGAGCATTGCTACTGTCGTATACACTATTAGCAACTACAGCGTCGGTTCATTAACGCCCTACGTGGGCGGAACGGCTGGTAAGGCTAGGACTGCGAACGGGACTTATACAGACCTAATCGTCGTGGGAAGCGGCGGGTCTCCGCAATTGGAGTTCCGCGCGTCGGCAACGTTCGTTGGAGACCTTGATACCGTCAGTGTTACGGCAAGACATCAGTACGAGCGACTAGTCGTAGGTCCGTTCGGCAATTACCTCAGCGGGTACGGCGGAACGAATCTGATGATGACGTTCAGGGACACCGACCACAAGGACGGCAGAACTACTACGGACACCGAGCGCCAGCCTGTTGCAAAAGTGACTGAGCCTAACAAGGTGTTTATGGCGGAGACCAACCATCCGTTTGATCCTACGTTTTCTCAGTTCCAGGCTCCGAATGACGAGACCGTCAGAGCCATAACACCGGCTCGACTAGCTGAGGAAGAACAGCTACAAAGCTACGCGTTCTATTTGATGACGGACAAATCCGTTCGGTTTGCCAACAGGGTCGGAGAAGTCGTCACGCAGGATGTCGTAGACCCCACTCTTGGAGTATTGCTTGGCACAGACAATCAGCCTCTGTTCACGCTAGTAAGCGCAGGAGTAGTGTTCGTTGGGACAGACAAGCACGTTTATTTCTTGTCAGGTCGCCAGCTTCAACCCATCGACCTTGAGCAAATCGAGACAGGGTTTCGAGATGCATTCTCCGATCTATGGACTACGATCCACGACATAGAGTATCACCAGGTCTACAAAGAGGTGTGGATAGCAACCGATACAGGCCTCTGGGTGTTGGCTTTCGAACGCGATCGCGGCATCATTGCTCAGTACGATCTGTCTGTATTGTCCGAACACCCTAAGCGATTGATGTACCAGGGTGACGCAATGTATGTCGGCGACACAGAGGCGGCAACGCAAGCGGCGTTCACCAAGATTGATGAGAGCGGTGCGTTCTTGTCGCTTCCGTGGGTTGAAACGCAGGAGTTGGGAGACACGACGATCAGAACACGGATTCAAAGGCTTGAGGCTTTGTATACCGAGATCAATGGTAACGAGGTGGCGATCCGTCACACGGTTCGAACGCTACCTGGTACAGACTCGTATGTAAAAACATATGTAGGCTTGGAGCCGTCGATTCCCAAGTACCCCATCATATCAGGCGTGGGTCATCAACTCAGGTTTACGGGCTTTGAAGAACTACGTATGATTTCTCTTGAGATGGAAGGGCAGGGTGGGAACAACTGAATTCAGCAGATTCTGCTGAATCTATTGGTATAGCGACGGTGTCTCGCTAGGTCCAAGATTCGTGTCTGGGTGTTCGCTGATGAGTGCCGCCGCGTGCTGCCACGCCTTCATTCCAGTTCTGAACGCTTGGGTAATGAGCGGGTCTTGACCCATCAGCTTCGCTTTCGTATAAGCCACGACTGCTAGTTCGGCCGACGCGCGCGCATCTTCTAGAGGGTTCCACCCCTTCCCCATCTCCAGCATAACGCGAAACGCGTCAACCACATAGTACTCGGCGTCGTTGATTCTGTCTGCCGGAAGTATTGCATCCGCATTTTCAATCGACAGCTTGAGTGTTATCAGCGCTTCGTGGAATGCCAACTGAGCGAGTTTAGCGTCTGTTGCCATTAGTTTTCACCCTGTAGTTCAAGACGTGTGCCTTCTCCGATCAAAGAAGCAAGGGCTAATCTAGCTTCGGCAGTCATAGCGTTGTTGATATCAATAACGATATCAGCTACCAGTTCATCGTTTTCAAGGAAGCGGAAGTCTTCGAGAGAACGAAGTTGTGGCGTGATGCTTTCCACGAACTCGGTAAGCCGCTCCTTCTGAATGAGCCACACATAAGCCGTTAGAACGTTTCTGCCGTTGTTTGTCACATAGATACGTCTACCTATGAGATCGTACCGCCACCGATCAAAGGGGCTTACCACTGCTTGTTTTAAGACTTCGCTGTCTCTCGTCGATGTCTTCCTGGTGTTGTCTGTATCAAGAACAACTACGTTGCGCGGGATGTTGACGTAAGGCTCTGGGATTATGCCGTAGCTGATGACGGGCTTGTCTGTTGCTATTTTCGGTCCCGCAGCGCTGGCATGCAGTTTGATAGGAACTTCGTCCGCGTACTCTGCCGCGCCTTCGGGGAATATTTGGGACAACAATATCTGTTCTACCTGTGCGGCAACGGCCGCATCGGCTGCCTGCTTTTGCAACTCAAACGCTCGGCACTGTTCTCGGTGGCGCCTTAGCGCGATCTGGTCCAGGTTGAGTTTGTACCGATTAATGATATCGGTAAGCTCTGCGTCAGGGTAGGTGCCAGGAGCGGTGGGGTCGATGCTAGGAAGCCCAATGAGGTGAGCGAGTCTGTCTTTGTCTAAGATTAAACCAGTGTAGACAAGGACCGGTTTGTCGTCGCATCCCATATCAGTTGACCTCTCTCTCTACCACGACTTCAGAGTCATCGAATCTCGTAAGTTTAGTAGCCCTAAGGTACGGCATCATCTCTGTAACAAACTGTGAGTCGTGCCAGGTCGCAAGCCCGTTATTCAACTCTACCTCAATTCTTTCTATTGACATAGACATGCGGCATGTTGAGCATACGTGCTGGACTACTGCTTCCTCAAACTGCTCTCGAACCGTCAAATTCGTAGACCCGCTTGTGATCTTAACAGGCGGTTCAAGTACGAAGTAGCTGAACTTGGTACCAACAAAAAACCCTGTGAACTCTGGAACTCCTGGTTCTGGGAAAAATTTCAGTACTCCGCCGCTGTACGTGTAGGTTGGGTATAGCGCGTGCGGCTCTCGTCTTCCAGACAGGGATCGCTGTGTTTGCGCAGGCTGCCGGACGCATCGTATGAGTCCAATTGGAAGGGGTGGTATCTGGAAAGCTCCAGGTGGGACGGGTAAAAATAGAAAGTTCTGTCGAAATACTCTATTTTCAAGCAGGCGCATATAGGGGGCTAGTGTAAATGTGCCGTTTCGAGCCTTGATAGAGGCTTGGAAGAAGCCAGCGTCAGCAAGTGACATAATATCAAACTCGGCGTTGGATATGCGTATCCGTAAGTCTTCATCGGAGAATTTCGTTTCCGATGACCATTTCACGTTTGTCCGCGTTGACACAGTACCGGCACTTTGCTGCCTCAGTGTCGTTCGTATTCTTGATATGACGTGCTTGACTGCTAGCATTGAAACAAAATACGTGGGCGCACCTTAAGATTCAAAGCTATGCCTCTTCCATTGCTCGCACAAATAGGAATTCAAACTGGTCTCGGAGTTCTTGGCGGGCTGTTGTCCAAGAGACCAAAGGTATCTGA
>SDBT01002451.1_pt1 | contig 32822 bp, 50 predicted proteins | sample 2277101 | NCBI WGS metagenome assembly SDBT01 (sample SAMN10404973, study PRJNA504765) | marine sediment metagenome | isolation source: marine sediment core GS10_PC15, 103 cmbsf | place: Arctic Ocean: Southern Knipovich Ridge | collected 2010
CCCTCCCGGCATGGGGCTGCGCTCTTCCAGCGCCCGCATTTCCTCCCGGCGGTCGGCCAGCACGTCCTCGCGGAACTGCCGGGCGGCTGCCTTGAGGTCATCCGTCATCTGGTCGTATTCCCGTTTCTTGACCCAAGGTTCAGCCTCCGCCCATCCCCACAGCGCCTTTCGCACCTTGCGCGATACCGGCACCGTCTTCCAGCGTTCGCTCATGATTTCCTCCGCAACTCCGCGCGATAGGATAGCTGCATGGCGTCGGTTGCCCTAGCGAGAACCCGAGCCTCATCCAGCCAGCCACCACGCCAGAGCCGACGGGCTACCCTTCGCAGTTGCTCAATCGTGTAGCGTTTTGGATGTCGAATAACGTCGTCGAATTGCTGCTTGCTATTCGTCATGATTTCGGCTTCCACCCAAGCGCTAAGAGGTCCCGCATAGCCTCATTGATGCAGATATTGTCCATCTTATCCACGATCGCCAACACCCGCTGCTCGGCCTTGCGGATCGCGGCGGCTTTCTGTTCATCTCCTTCTTCCAACTTCTTCACGGTTACACCACTCTCGCGCCAATCACTTTTGACGTACAACTCAAAATCTCCTGGACCCCCATCTTGGAACGAAACGACGTAGGTAGCTGGTTTACTCACAATCTGAGTCCCCTATATCCACAATGCTTTTTGGATCAGCCAGAAGCACCAACGCCCCTACGGTGGAGCCAAGCTGCTGTTCAGCTCTATCGAGAGCCTTTTTCAGATTCTCCTGCTTCATCTCCAATTGTGCTTTCAGCCCTTCAAGACGCGGATAAAGTGAACCTGTCATTTTGCGTCGTATCTCGTCAGCGTCCCGCCCTTACCCAGCACTCATGCAAACGCCTCTCAAAACTTTTTAGACTCTAAAAAATGTTCAACACACCAAAACAATGCAGTACCTTTCTATTCAGATAGATACGACAAAGTTTACGGCACTTTCCAGGGAACTAACAAAACAGCCAGAGGATAATTATCAATACCCCAAATTTCTCCGCATTCGCACGAAATCGTAGAACGGCCAATCACACGAAAAGCTTGTGTCACCTTCGCCTGATCCAGCTTCCGACGGCACATTACACAGTGCAAAACTGGATCTTCTAAACTCACAAATGGCATCGAAAAAACCTTGAGGATGCTTCCATCAGTGCTGCAAACAGGTGGGTTCAATAGAAGCATCCCCAAAACTTTAGCGAATTTTAACGCATGTTGTACCTCCTCTTCTCAATAAAAACTTTTAGAAGGGTTCTGGAAGAAAGTCATGCAAGTTGTCGAGGGGAAAATTGACGGCCCCACCGAGAACGCCTGAACGTAGCGGGAAGGTCACACATCGCGCGTATCCGGTTGCAACATTCACAAAGAAGCGGTGGCTGCCTCGGTCGTCATTGCAACGCTGGAACTCAAATTCATACTCATGCGACTTCCCGCGATGCGGATCTGCTAGCGGAAGCGGCTCGGCGTGCGCAAACGGCTCTGCCGGACATGAGCAAAACGAATCGTCGGGACCGGGGAAGTTCCACCAAATAATCGCCGCGAGAGCAACGGGAACAAGCGCAACGCTCAATATTCCTTTCCGCCATTCTTTCCACCAACCCGAAGGTATTTTCTTCATGACATTTTCTCCTCAATAAAAACTTACGGTTTTTTCTTAACTACTCTCCGAATGATATTCCGCTTCACAACCCTTTTTTTAACAGCTCCGTTTTGGGCTAAACTGTCCACCGTGCCAGCCCCAACCCTCTGTAAAGATCCTGACTCCAGCAAGGGAGTGACCGGTATAGTGACATCCGACGCCCCAGCCTTTACCATCAAGCGGCGCATCTCCACCACTTCTTGGAAAGAAAGATTCTGAAGCCCTTCCAACCGCGCGGGTTCCTTATAGGAAACACCCACTTCCGCTACCGCCGATAATGGCATAACGACGGATACCCCTTTTGTTTGAATCACACCGTCCAGTTCAGCTAGCGCTTGAGAAGCTTTCAATGACCTGTCCCAAGCTTCCCAACTAACATGACCATCCCGAACAACCCGATCCATCGCAATACGCAAAAGCCGTTCCAGCCGCATCCGATATAGTTCCAGCAACAAAGAAGCGTCACGATCTCGCAGAGTTATTGCCGCTTGCATGGACCGGTTTATTGCTTTGTGGACTCCAGTGACCGAGCACTCTAGAATCTCCGCTATCGCTGCAAGAGTAAAGCCCCTGGACTTCAATTCACAGGACTTCTTTTCCAATTCACGCGCCGCCAATTGGCGCGAACTGATAATGCTTTCATGCTGTCCGATTTTGCTCATAAAAATGTCCGGTACTCCTCACTTCAGAAGTACCGGTTTCCTTTTTAGAGTCTAAAACAACGCGCCATCCAGTGTCTACTTCTCGACCTCGATGTTACCGAATTCAAGAATCTTGCGGCGCATCGTGGATTGCGTAACCTTGCCGTTGAAGAACTTCAACCAATCAGTGGCATGATCGCTCAAAAACTCCATGTTCTCGTCAACCAGATCCGTCAAAAACGACCGGACCTCGGAATTGGTCCGCTGTTTCGCGGACTCTTTTTTCGCAGCGGCCGTATCTTTCTTTTCAGCAGGACTCGCCGCCACGGCCTCTGCCTTTTGCTCCGTTTCGGCCTGCTCCTCCTTGACTTCACGCTCCAATGCCCGAAGAGTGTTACCAGTCATCTTTGTCTCGGTAAGAGCCCCCGCCTTTTCACCCAGTGCGTCTCTCGTCTCCGGAGGCATCTTCGCGTATTGGTATGCCGTATAGGCCCCAAGCTCGCCCGAATGGACTTTCTCTTGCATCTCAGGCGTCAGAGTCAATAACGACAACGTTTGGCTAACCCATGCGGCTCCCTTGCCAAACAACGCGCCGACTTGCCCGCGTGTCATTTTGTGAACGGCTATGCCTTTTTCGAGAGCAAACGCACAATCCATGGCACTCATCGAATCGTGCGCGGCATTCTCGACAACCGCCGCCTCAAATGCTTTTTTGGGATCTACCTCTTTCACCACCTCCACCTTGATGGTTTGGAGAACCTTCTTGTCGGATTCCTTCTTGAGCAACTGCGCTGCCTTGACTCTTTGAGAACCGAAGATGGCTTTGAACCTTCCGCCATCCACCGCGTAAACACGGACGGGCTGAAGCTGGCCCACTTTCTTGACCGTGGACATCTTGTGCCGGATCGCCTCTTCCGAGGAGCCGTAGTGCCTCAGATTCGCGGCGGGCTTCGCGTCGATCAAATCCGGGTCAATCAACCGGAACCCAAACTTGGTCTCCGGTGTGGACTCTTTCGAGAGTTTCACCTCCTTCGCTTTCTTGGCCGATGCCTTCGAAGTTTTCTTGGAAGATGCTGCTGTTTGTTTTGCTGCCGTCATGTTGCTACCTGCTCCTTTCCCGTTGCCGGGTCCCGCGAGAATATAATCCTTGAGTAGCTGAATTGGATTTTCATCCGCCCCAGACTCCATACAGTCGTTTGAACAAAAATCGCCTTTGCCGCCTTCCCCCTTGTACAACATGCCCGAAATAGGTGTACCGCAACAATCGCATCCGAACTTCAGACTGATCTGCCTTGATCTGAACAGAGCTTTCTGCTCCGTCTGCGGAATCTGCATATGCCGTGTCCTCCGTGTACCGACTCTCAAACACGAAACCGGATCGCTGAATTTGGAATCTTGGCCCCGGTCCGTATCGTAACTTCTGAACTAGTTTAACTGATTCGGAGTAGTTTGTAAAGTGTAAAATGCTCAAAACGCAAAAAAAAGTTTACCGAGTGGTAAACCTTGTGTTTTGAATCAGTTGGAGCGATCGAAAGAGAGTTTAGAGTCTAAAAACGGGCTGTTTGAATAACCCTTGTGTTTTGAATCAGTTGGCGGTGTGCTACCTAAACCTTGTGTTTTGAGTAGGATAGAGACCTTGGACCGACGAAAAGATCACCGGATGACTGTACGACGCGCATATTCGGCCATGAGAAGAGCTTCCGCCCGCCCGTGATCCTTCTTGCGCCGGAGGAACGGTTCCGCCTTCGGGAATACCTCGACGGCCTTCAGAATCGACGCCGCTTTGTCCACGCCCGTTCCAACCATCACCCGTTTCCACTTGACCGGGGATACCATCTCGATTTGAAAATCCAGCGCCGTGGCAATGCCCCGCCAAAGCCCTAAACCCAAGCCCATCCGAAACATGCTGGTCACCCCTTGTTGCGGCATGGCATGAACGTTCTCAATACACACCAAAGAGGTCTCGTCATCCTCTTCAAGTCTGCCCACATACGTTACGTCCAGCTCCTTTAAAATTGCCACCATCCTTTTTACCAAATATTCCCTCTTCGTCTTTTTCCCTCGTTTAACGGAGAGGACCGGAGTATCAATAACGGACTCAAACTTGACGGAAACGCCAACCGTACAGATAGCCGCTACCGCCCCACTCAGTCCTGGATCAATACCTATGATTCTTCTACCCATAAAACCCCTGCACTTTTTTAGACTCTAAACAAATTGAATGGCGACGTAGAACAACCGGTTTCTGTTTCTCAACTTCATGACTTGCACAAAGCAAATGGACAGAACAATAGGTAAGACTACCCCGGAATGGGGGACCGTCTCTAGTTGTAGACAACTGGGGCATCTTCTTAATCAAAGCACTCAGATATCTGTACGCTTTGACCGTGCTGCCATAATGGTTTCGAAAATGCCAGGCAAGAACCCACAACGGGCAACCTTCATTCTCACGGACGAAAGCCACGACTTCATTCCAGAAATCCATCCGCTTGGCCCTAGCGCGAACCACCATTTCTTTATTCCTCTGTCTCATCGCAGAGATCCCCGGACTTAGCCCGTTCCTCTTCCGCGCATTCTGAACAAGCCGACGGGAATTCCAGGTAGTGGTGGTTTCCATGGGGTTCACTGTTAAATTGGAGTCGGGTTTCTTTGTGCGCCATGAAAATACAAGTAAACATGACGCTGTTTCCTTGCATCTCTGTCTTCTCTATGTGAACAGCCTGAACGTTCCAAACATATTCCCCAACCCTGAAATCCTTTGCGGCTCGTGTTAGTTCACCCATGAATCCTCTTCTTTCAATTTAACTGATGACAACAGCCCAGATTTGAACTGGGTTTCCAGTGACCACTCCACGGCTTCGACCGATCGATAGATCAAAGATCCTGGGAACCGTGAAGCTGACCTTGGGGTTTCCGACGCATATTGAGGCCCTTATCCTCTGCGGCTCCGATTCACCTATATCCCGTCTGTTGCCAGACGTAACGGAGCGATCCCATCCTGGTCGCAAGGCTACGAACGTGTTCTCACCACATTGCTGTTGTCACAAAATCCGTGTAACTCTGTTCTCCTTCAATGAATTCTTTCATGGAGTATCTCCGTAACTTTGTTTTCCTTCACCAAATGAATCGTGTTCTCTGCCTCAAGCGGGCCAAGTATTGATGGATTATGAGTCACCAACCAAATGGAACCAACCAAAGAAGGAATATGCCGCAATAGACACTCCGCGAACTGAGACGCGTTCAACTCATCCAACCCTTCACCCGGTTCATCAAGAACCAGCAGATTGACCGGCGACACGATCTCCCACAAAGCAAAACATACGGCAATGGAAACCATACGCAGTTCGCCGCAGGACTGCCCCAACAAAAACCCGCTGCCTGACCGGTTCATTACCGTGGGAACCAATTGGTCTCCCTCTAAATCGAACCGGACCTGAATCTCCCCATTGTTGAAAACTTGGGCATAGCGCTCCATCGCTCCATTGAGAACCGGACACAAGCGGCCAACAAGAAAAGCCGGTATCCCTTTCCTGCCGAATGCAACAACAGCCCACTTGAAAAACGCAACCTCATCCTGCCACGCAAATTGTGCCTCTACAGCGGTTTCGTGGTCCCGCTTCAACATGACTTGGCGCAATCGTAATTCCTTTTCAACAGAAGACTCCGATTCCGCTTCCTGCAACTGCGCCTTCAACAAATCAATGCGGCCCTTCAAACCTCGTTTCTTCTCTGTGAACCGGGAATTACGATCTGAAACTGCTCTGTACTTTTTTTCAGCATCTTTGTATGGAGCTACAGCCTGTTCTGCCTCCTTCTCCGCAATGCTAAGTTTAGAGTCTAAACTTTTCCGTTGCTTGCGAACACCGGCAAGCGGCAGCTTTTGACCACACGCAAAACACGTTCTTTTCGCCAACAAATTATCTGCTTTAGCAATCTCTGTTTGAGTAGTCTCAACTAGACGCTTACATAAACGAAAGTGTGACTCTGCTCCAATTAGAACTTTTTTAAATTGCTCTAATTGGGCAACGTACTTGGAAGCTTCCCGGTTTACTGAATCCAACTTCGTGGTACCCGCCACCAATTCTCTTCGCAACCTCCCGGCATCGGAACGCGCCTTGTTTACTTGTGCGGTAATCGCAGTGGTTACTTCCTCCAAACGGCCTGACAAGGAATGTACCGCCACATTACAGCGATCCTCCAAATAATCAGCTTGCCGCAAGCGCTCTTTAAGACCCTTCTGCCCTTCCAAAAAACGGTCCAACCCGAGAAACGTCCAGAACAACCGCTTCCGTTCCGTGTCCGTGCCAGCCACGATCTTGTTCACTTCCCTTTGATCAAGGTATACCGAATTCACCAACGTATCCCAAGTAAACCCGAGCAAATCTTCCAAAGCTTTTTGCGTATCGCTGGCCGTTCCCGTAGAGTGCTCCTGATCATTCACCCAATACCGCAATTCCACCCTTGGTTTACGGGCTCTGCGAACACGCACAGCGCGTCCATCCGGCAAAACCATGCATAGCTCCACAAACACGCTAGCATCGCGCTCAGCGCCTTCCCTGGCCCAGGAATCATGCGTCTGACCCTTGATCGTACGGCCAAACAAAGCAATCAACGGTAAAGACACCAAAGAAGTCTTCCCTACGCCATTACGACGCCCTTTCCAATCCAGATTCTCGCCGGTAACAACCGTGAAAGCAGTACTGGAAAAGTCCACGGACACTTCCTCGAAACAAAGAACATTGTGCGCTTTGCATTCCTTGAAAAGTATGCGCTTGGTTTTTTCGGAAAACCCGGCACTCATCCCTCCCGGCAAAGCACTGGCTAACAGCGCTTCTGCTTCATAATCCGTGGTACCTTCCGGGGGAGGGCAAACCGCTATATAGGAACTCAAAGAATCTGAATCAGAAACATCCTTAAAAACTCCCCCGTCCGCCGACGAACCAGAAACATGCACTTGAACCGAAACAATGGCACCTGGATAGTCTTGCTCCGCTTTTGCTTTCGCCGTGACCGATGCAGCACCAGCATCCTCACGGGAAGAAAACGAATGGACGCGGACATTATGACCATTCCACGAACGGGGCTTCACTTTCTGAAACCCTTTCACGGATGGATCGTAGAAACCCGGAAGATCAATAGAAACACGGGTAATAATCCCAGGATCACTCTTTTGGATCAAACAGAAAGATTTTCTTTGATTGGCTTCCCCCCAATCATGGGCAAACGGAGACCCAACATAAGCGACCAGACCAACCGAATGAGGCAAATGCAAATGACCGCCAACAACCCAATCGTACCGATCAGCTTTTAGCTGGTTTGCCGTCAAAGAAGTTTTTGCTTTCGTTTTGGCGTTATACTTGGAACCCTTTACTTCATCATGGAAAACAAGAACTGACGACGGAGGTTCGTCCATACCAAAATAATCAGCCAACAACTCCGCACCTTTGATCGTATCCTCGATGGATCGACAGTAGGGCAAACCATAAATCCAAATACCGCTCTTCTTTGAAAAAACACATTTTGGCTTGTCATACGTAATAGCACCGGCCTTCTCCAAAGCCACCAACCAATTCTCGGAACCCAACGTTGAATAAGAATCGTGGTTACCGCGAATAACATGGAACGCTATACCTGCGTCTCTGAAACGTTCGCAAACACCCAGTATCCAATTGAGAACAAGGCCATCAATCGGATTCATCGCGTGCTTCACGTCGCCGCAATGAACCACATCAAGATTATCCCGCTGACACCGTTCCACAATTTGATCCACAACGTGATCCAGCAAATGGAGATTGTGGCGTGATGCTTGCCAATCGGATGTGAATAGAAGTCCCATTGTTTCAACCTTTTTTAGAGTCTAAAAACTTTTTGTAACCGGCAATACTCGGATCAGCACATTAGAGTAAGAAGAACCATCAGGTAATATGACGAAAATGTCCTTGCCTATCTTTTTTGCGTACCGAATCGTGGACCAAGTACCAGAACGAACAATCTCTGGCCCTTTCGGACAAGCAAGCAAAAAATCGGTACCTTCAACAATCTTCCTATTACGGACCAAAGGATCTTCCGGATCAGCAATCGTCAAACCTCCTGCGGACTTTGCCTGAAACTTCCATATATTAGATGGCCGCTTCCTAACATGAATACCTAACTTCAAAACTATTTTATGGACCTGTGCATCAGCTCCCACACAATCACCGTGAACAAAATAGCCTACCTTGAGCCTATCTGGCTGACTAAAAAACCAAGCGAATTTCTCCGCCTGAAATAAAGTCAAACCTTCCCGTGTTCCCGTAAACCCTACAATGAAATTTCTCATCACAACCCCTCTTTGTCAAATACGATTCAACATTCAATTACATCGCGCGCCGCATCTCACCCTTTTTTAGAGTCTAAAAAAGCGTCCACGGCCGCGCAGATAGCGGCGGGTAAGGTGTCAGACGTGAAACCAACCGCGTCTATTTCCGCCCAGTACCAAGGTCCAGACTCTGGCCAAGGCTCTCGCCGCTCGAACGCAACGTTCATCTTCTCCGCCAGCTCCAGCGCGTCGTTGGCGTCGGTCAGTGGGTTCCAAGTCTCAGGATATGATGCATCTACTCTCTTGACACAAAAAGACCCATCGACTACGCCAAATTCTCCCCCCACCCATACGCCATAACGAGCCGTTCCCTCAAGTTTCCACCCCATTACCTCCGCATACCGTACAAACCGCTGCTGTTCTGGCGTCATTTTGATCCCTTTTACTTCTAATTCCTTTTCCATCAAACGTGCTTCTACTTCCCAGTCAGCCTGTGCCATCGCTGTATGCCACAAAGGCGGTCGAGACCCCCACTCTGACAAATTAGCCAAACGTTTACCTTCTTCCCGCAATTTTTGAGGTGTGTTCATCTTGTGGGAAGCTGCGCTTGTTTGCGTATATCGGTAACATTTTTAATTGCCTGCCTGTAATAACTTGGCTTTAGCTCAATTCCAACAGCCTTGCGACCCGCCTTCACAGCAGCATAAACCTCTGATCCAACTCCCATAAATGGGGTCAAAACCGTTTCTCCAGGATTACTCCACAGCACCAAACACCTGTCAATTACATCCAGTTGAAGCGGATGCACATGCTTCTCGTCTTCCTCTTCTCGGGCTGGCTTATACGGTAATACGTGATCTAGCCGCACATCGTCCCAAAATGCTGACGCATATTGCCGCCAAATCCAATGGGAGTAACGGTTCTCGATTTGCTTGCCTTTCCAATTACGAAACGACAATAGTTCTAGCGGAATCTGCCGACTACCCGCATACTCAATGAGACCGTTTGGATGTGCGATCGGCTTCATATTCCGCCCCGTGCGCCGAAACAACAAAAGATAGTCAGCGCTTGCAACCGTACAACGCGAAGAATCATCGACAATTCCTTTATGCGATAACGCTTTTGTCATTGTCCGATTGCGAACGGTCAACGGCTCTTTCCAAACGTGGTACCGCGCGACGTATCGAAAACCCAACTTTTCATGCATTCGGATAATGTCGCCAGGGAAATCCCTTAGATGGTCATTTCCGGTATTACCAGTCGGTACATCCATGCAATGAACGGCTGTCATTCTCCCCGGCAACGTCAAACGAAACAAAGCGGCAACCACGAACTGGTAGTGCTTGAAAAACACCTCATAGTTGCGACTGTTGGACAAATCCCTGTCGTCGGATGAGTACTGGTAGAGTCCAGCGAATGGCGGGGAATAGACCGACAAATGTACCGAACCGTCTGGCATATCGGCCATGCATTCCATGCAATCACCGTTGTAGATGGCGTACTTACCTGTAATTTTCTGAGCTTTTACAGCCACGCCGGAGCCTCCATTCGCTTCGTATAATCTTGCTTGCGTTGCAGTTTAAGTTCGTCGTTCATGTGAGCTACCAACTCAATAAACATCTTGTCCGCTGCGTACGACTTGCGCCGCAAGTTTTCCATGATTCCCTGCTCGCCTTCGGTCGCCACCAAGTCAACCGTCACTTGCTTTTTCTGCCCGAACCGCCAGCAACGACGCACCGATTGATAGTACTGCTCATAGGAATGCGAAGCGAACGTAACAACGTGGTTGCAATGTTGCCAATTCAAACCCCATGCCCCTATTTTTGGCTTGGTGACCAACACGCGAAGCTGGCCAGCCGAAAAGGCTTCGTACAGTTCTTCCTTCTCATCGTCCGGCGTGGCTCCCGCTATCTCTCTCGCATCGGGTATCAGTTTGTCCAGCAGCTTGCTTTCGTCGTTCAAGTGGCACCACACGACGGCGGGCCTGCCGGTGTTGTTCACAAGCTCGGCAGCCATCTCGCACCGTTCGTGAATCGTGCGGCGGCGTTCTTCGCGTTCCTCTCGCATGTTCGCGGCCGGGACGGCAAATAGCATTCCTTCCCGTAACCGGCGAGCTTCAACAATGTGCTCTTGTTCAATCAGCGGCGGCAGCACGAAGCCGGTATCGTCACAGCTTAGGTCCGATGGCTTGCGGATCGCTCTAGCCCACGAACAAACCCAACGCCAGAAATGTTGCTGTGCATGTCCCTTGAATCGCCACACCTGACCCGCAAACCGGCGCGGAGCACCATAGCCGCGCCAGTGTCCTTTCGTATCGCTAGTGTTGTTGTCATTCTTGAAGAACCGGTTGAGCATGTCCATGTGGCCGAGTTCACCCAGGGCCTCGCTGGACGTGCCGAGTTCAATGTAATCGTTCGGCGCGGCCGTCGCGGTGCAAAGCAAGCGATAGGGCAGGGTCCGCATGAACTCGGTGACCTCCGCGCGCCGCTTTCCATCGAAAGACTTGATCGCGCTCGACTCATCGCACACGACCCCGGCGAAGTCGTCCGGCTGAAAGTAGTGTAGCCGTTCGTAATTGCTCACGATGATTCGCGCGCCGCTCGGCAGCTCCCCATCCTTCGATCGCCGACAATCAAACCCAAACTTGTCCGCCTCTTTGATCGTTTGCCGCGCGACGGCTAGCGGCGTGAGAATCAGGACCGGCTTGTTTGTTTTGCGGATCACATTGTCAGCCCACACGAGTTGCATCGGTGTATTGTGCGTGACAACAAAATGCTCGGTGACGTAACTGCTGTCTACCGAGTCAACGCGAATGCAAACGGTACGTTGCCGTTTCTCAAACTCGATACGTTCAATCCAGCGGCCATTGTTGCGTGGTGACTGGTTCCACAAAACCGCCTTACGGGGCAGGAAAAATGGATTATGCGTCGCCAGCGAAAAGGTAACGACGTGGCACGGCTGCCCTTTCTTGCCGTCACAGGATGTCTCCTTAACCGATACGGTTGGAATACCGCCTAGGCTCCTGACTAAATGGGTTGCCCCCTTGGCAAGCTCAGCACTAACGCTGTAAAACTGGCAGGTTCCCTCTGGGCCGATATACCCGTCCGTATCCATCAGGCCGCGGAGCAAATCTAGCCTTTGCTCAGAGCTTGAAAAGAGGTAGTCCCTAGGAACAAACTTGTCGGAAGCAGTAGTGCCCAACAAGCCGAGATCGGCAAGAGCCTGGCGAAATGGATGACGGCGGCTTCCCGTCAGTCCGGTCATTAATCTCCAGTCATACCTGCTTTTGTGCTGCAACGTCACGGTGGCCGGAAGCCTTCGCGCGAATTCTTCGAGAACATCGGTGTCAGCAGAAGACACCAAAACGTTACCTTTGAGGTGGCCGTCACCTAACAGAACGCCGATCACGTAGGGGTCAATTTGCAGCGGTCTCGCATCGAACTCAACATCTCGAACGACAGGGATGTCATAGTTTCTGCTTTTGTCGTCCGCGCCGTAACGGAGATTTCCGCAAGAGAGTAATTGAGCGGTGGACTTCACACACCACGACTTGCCACGCTGACGGTCATTGTTAGTCCGGCAAATATGCAAATGGTCAAGATCGACCACGATGCTCGCCCCGTCCCGGAAATGGACCCGGTAGGTATCCTGCTCCAACTTCGGAAAGGTGCCAAGGACACGCGCGGTTTTGCCATCTGACGCAATCACCCGGTCGCCGCGTTCGAGTCCGCCTATTGTTCGCCATCCTGTCGGTGTCAGAACATTTGAGTCTGGCGGCTGACCCTTACCGAGACCACAGTCAGCAAAGATAGCAGCCTTCCCTTTACGAAGTGCCCAATCCGTGAGTATGGTTTGAAACGGAAACAGAAACGAAGGCATCGAGCGCGGCTCAAATCCCGAATAATGATCCTGCTGCGCCTTGCTATTAAGAAACTTCTGGTAGGATTGCTTCATGTCCTATTCAACATCTGGCACAATTATGTTTAGACTCTAAACTTTTGGCTGGCCAGGTTTCACTTTGTCGGCAGTAATTTTTGTCAACACCGAAAACATAATGCCCGCATGACCAATGCAAGGAATCAATTGAATTGGTTCTCCGATCGGTTCTCGATCTCGAAAATATTTATGAAAGTCTTCCCGAGTATACGGTCCTAAAATTACATAGCGATATTCATTCATACTTGATTCAACACCCGGTACAGCGCCGCTACGACAGCATGACTGTGCAACTCCTCGGGAGGATTAGAAGCTGTCAGTTCTGTAAGAATCCCAACCGCTCGTTTCTTCCCACCGATCGACCCGGTCCCAAGAGCTACAGTCCGCATATAACCGCAAATGCAAAGACGCAACGCCTTCCCGTCGAACTTCCCCATACTGGACAACTTACCGGCCACGGAAGCCCAATTCCCTTTCAACGCCAAACGGCAAACATCAATAAAAGCCGTGCTGTCTATATCCTCGCTTGACGCAATAGCCGCATTCTCGGGCTTCATGCCTCCAAGATACTTTTCGTATGCGTACAAAATATCCCGAGGGCGAGATACAAAAAAACTCACCAGCGCTTTCCCAAGCGGCGCAAGCGGAAGTCTCTTAGCCGCCGGCACTTTCTTGGAAGCAAGTCCCAATAATTCCTTAATGGCCCCAATCTTGAACTCTCCAACATCCAAACGAAAACACCGGCCCCGTAAAGGTGGAATGATCTTCGCCGGTTCCGTTGTGCAAATGATCCAGACAACGTTGTTTGAATCTTCAAAAGGCTTCAACAACAAATTCTGAGAAGCGCTCGTCAAACGTTGGGCCTCGTCCAGAATAATCACCCTCCGTTTCGTTGGAGGGAAAGGAAGCGACGGAACCAATTCCAATAACACCCGCATTGCATCCACACCCGCCGCCTCGCTCGCATTGATTTCGTGAATCGCAAATTGCCCGTTGTCTTGAAGAGCCAAACAACTGTCGCACACCTCCCCAAAAGAGGCATGTTCGCATTGGAAAGAACCAGCAACAATACGAGCCAGCGTCGTCTTCCCGCACCCAGTAGGACCCGCAAACATCCAAGTACCCGGCCATCGGGCTGTAGCAATCTGGCTTCGAATGACCTTGATAAGAGAGTCTTGTCCAATCACTTCAGACAAGCGACGGGGCCTAAGATCAATGGAAAACACTGACTCACTCATTGCAAAACCTCTTTACCCTTCAACGCTTTCACAAGCTGCCTAGACTCCAAAAATGGGTTCACGGCCACGAACGGCTCCTTGGCCTCCAGCAGCACGTCCAGCACGCCAGCACGGCTCACTAGCCGTATCTTGCTTGAACTGTATCCAACAAATAGTATTGCCCTCGCGTCCACACAGCGCATCAAGTCGAGATCCCCTTTGAGCTGCGAGAGCGCCCGCGCCGCTCGCCGCAGGGTCAGGTGCTTAGAGTCCAGAACCACGATAAGACGAACGTACAGCGCATCTCTGAAGCGGTACAACCGTTTGTGGTCGATGACTGTGGTCAAAATGACGCCCCGTTCGGCTTGCCACTGAAGCTGCCGCAGGCTCGCCCCGGTGGCGCGGCTCACAGCCTTGGTACCGTAAAGTAGTTCAGGTTTAGGCATGTACCATCGCCTCCATCATCAGCAATACCAAAACGGCAACCATGATCGCCCCTATGAGAAAGCCTGCTCCCAAGTAGGTTCCTTCGCGATCCGTCATCATCCCTCCAGCACTTCCCGCGCCACCGTCTCCAGGCTCGCGAGCGCTAGATGTTCGTCACCAGCGTCGTTAGACCGCCAGCCGGAATCGTTCCACTTATCCCGCTCCGCAAGCCAGGGCCGAAGAGCTTCCTTCAGCTCGGCAAACTCTACCAATGCGTCCCGCGTGTTCTCGAATGCCTTGCGGGTGATGGTCTCTACCGGCTCGTCACTGAGCACATTAGACTTGGCAGCTAGCGCGGTCAGTGCGTCTTCTGGTTTCATCGCTCACACTCCCGCACTTCCCGCGCCACCGTCTCCAGGTTCGCGAGCGCTTCCTGCTCACAACTAATACGCGGCCCGATTAACTTTTTGATATCGCTGATGTGAGGAGCCAACCGGGCCTCTTTCGTCGCGTCCTTCGCCGCCAGCCAGCGCACGACAGCCGCGTGCTCCCGCTCCAGCTCATACATCACGGTGATCCCGTGCTCACTTACTTCTCGCAGCTCATCGTCGGGCTTCATCGCTTACGCACCAACTTTGGTATCAATTCATCCACCGCCATGTCCTGTGGCGCGGGACGATCCCAATCACCGTATGGTGGTATCTTGTACTTGCCAAATTGGATCGCGGAGCGAATCCTCGCACCGCAATCTATACAAGGAAAGTATTCCTTCCCGTTCTCATCCCTAAACATCGTCGTCCCTAAATTGTCGTGCGGGCACGAATCAAACTGCCCACGGAACCACTTCCAAATAGAGATCATTTGGCCCTCGTTCACTATGTATTCAAACTCATTCCACCTTTCGAAACTCTTCATACACGGAGGGTTTATCCCAATATATACGGAAAGAGCATCTCTCCTGCTCACGACCCCCCGCCTTGTTCTTGATATTTCTCGCGTACCCCAACAAACCAATATTTTGTTCATTGGCACGCGGACGAATGATCTTCTGACGGTAGACACGAACACGGATAGAAGCGTAGAAAGGAAGAGCCTTGCCGCCCGGCGTGTATTCAGGATTACCAAAAACCACCGCTGGTTTTTCACGAATCTGGCTTACCAGCAAACCGAGAACTTGATGTGTATAAAAAAATCCAATCCAGCGCCGTAACAAAGTGGACAAAAGTTGCGACAATCCCAATCGGGTTTTCATGTTTTCACCTGTCAAATTCACATCCATCTGTTCTGGCGGAACCAAAGCACTAACAGAATCAATCAGCAGCACAATTGGATTTTTTATACCTGTATCCCTCCAACGCTCAATCAGAGAAGTAGCCTCGTCACAAAGCTCCAACCCAGACATCATTACCGCTTCCCTTTTTTCCTTCTTACGAGTTTTCGCTTCCGAAAGATACGGCTGAAGAACCACTGTCTTCTCCAAAACCACACCACGTTTCCGAGCCCACCCAGAGTCCCAACAACACTCAGTGTCAATCACAATCAGTAACGCATCATCAAACTGTTGCGCCATCCCCGCTATATCAAGCGCTACGGCTGTTTTCCCATTTGACTGATTGCCAAAAACTTCGATGATGCGACCATAAGCAATGCCTTTATCCGACCCAAAAACACGGTGTAAAAACGCATTACCCGTATCCAAAAAACGTAACTGCGGAGGTACGGCAACTCGCTTTTTCGCGGATCGAACCAAAGCCAATTCATTGTCCAAATCCAAAAACCTCTTCTTCGCAATACGCTTCACAGCATTCTTGCGAACAACACGCTTTGCGGGCTTTACTTCTTTTTTCGGCATTCAGAAATACCAACCGTTCTAAAAAGGAACATCGTCATCCAGCGGCATTACTTTTTTTTTGAAGCCGGACGCCTTACAGCCTTCTTTACAGCCTTTTTAACTGTTCGTCTTGGAGCGCTCGGCGGTTCCGTCTTCGGAGATCCCCTAGCTGGAGCGGGCTTGCTGGACGGGGAAACATCTCTCGCTGGAACCCTCCGGCGTTGTGTCGGTGCAGGCGTTCTAGGCGCCTCTGGCTCAATATAGTCTGATTCCGGCCTTGTATCCACGGCTTCTGATTCAGGACTGCCTTCTCCTTCATCCCAAGCGAAACCACCATCACCGCTATCAGCAACTCCCTCAGCAACTCCGTGTTCTACCGCTGGAGTATCTGCATCAAAACCCCATGCATTGGCCGCTGCATCAGGTTCTCCAGCCGCAGACTCTTCCCCAGCCACGGGCTCCGACCCTTCTGGCTCTTCATAATAATCCTCGCCTGATTCTGCCTCAGGTTCGGCCTCCTGATAGTACTCTTCACTTGAACTTTGTTCCGGTTTCGGCGACGGTTCACTCTCCCGGCTCTTACCGGTATACAACTCCCGCTGAAACTTTTCATCGTACTGCGGAGCCACTTCATCCAATGGCTGTAAAGCCTGAAACAGCTCTTTTGTAATCGGTGTCGATTCCTCATCAGTTTCCGGCCCTTCATAACTCGTCCTCATACCAGAACCACTCTTCCTAAGGACAAAGTTGTACCCTTTTTGCGGATGCTCGTATTGCCTCCGATCACTCAACAAAAGACCTTTGACTTTTGATGCCAACGCACGACGCCCTCCCGTGGAGGCAAACCACACGAAAGGACCGGTGTACCGGCCATCGGACGAAAGAAGTGCAATTGCAAATATTGTCTGCCTCGACGGCTTTAACTTGCCTGCACGTTCACGCAATTGAGCATTTTTCGATGCCAACAGCTTTGGTATTTGATCACAAAGCCAGCATTCGCCTCGGTCGGGATCATACACATCCTTCCCACAAATTGCCATTTTATCGTCCGGTCCCACATTTTTGTGCTGTAAAAAATCGAGATAGGGAGGATAGTTAGAGCCTCTGGGGTCAGGGAGCAAACGAATCACGTTCTCCCCATCAACCAACTTGGCGGATGAATATGCTTCTTCCTGCTCCCGCTCTTTTCTTAATGCTTCTTTCCAGCCTTTTCTTCCTTGTTCTGCCATATTTTTTCGATGTCCTTACGGAACATCCTCCTTGTGTGAGTGCTCTTCTGTGCAAGGTAAAAATTCACCGTGGACCGAAAAACAAAATACAATCCGGCCAAAAACAACAAACCGAAAACAACAACTGAAATTATCCAATCCATAATCCGCTCAACCGTCTTTGTATTTTCGGCCCAATTCCGACTCCAGATCCTTTGAAAAATTTTCCGCGTCCCTGGCAATTACAACCGCCGACATTTCTCTCATCCGCGCATCCGCCAAAATCTTGATCATCTGCCCGCGCTGACGAAACGATTCACAAAGCTCCGAAGCATACTTTTGATCTTCTCTGCATCGAGAGAGGAAAATTCGGGCTTTTTCAACTTGCGGCTCTAGATCCAACAAACCCTCTAAAGCTCCTACCGTCAATTTGCGCTTGTCGCGCTCCGCTTCATCACGATAGATAATCGACTGTTCCGCCTTCGTTTTGTCCAGCAACAAATCCGCGTTCGCCACCGCCCTCATTGTTGCCACAAGATACCGTGCGGATTTTTCGTACAAGCTGGGTTGCTCCGCCGCCGCCGCTAAACAATCCTCATCAACCAAATGCAACTTGGGAACCAACAAACGAATGTCCACTCCGCCCACCGTGCGATCCTTTTGCATTGATACTTTGTTTGCTTTCATAACTAATATATACGGAGATTGTTTTTAGAGTCTAAACAATGCGTGAATCAATCCCCTTCTGAACTCCGCGATCGGTCTTGCGCCAAGAATCCAAAAACGAAGACGAAGCCGTACCCTTTCCCTTGTCTATCTTGATCAATGAGACCAAACGGAACCCGGCCTTGCCTTCCGAAAATATTGGTACAGAAAAATCAATTCCAAAATGTTCGTGACAATACTCCAAAACAGCCCGATCCAGCAAATCCCGTGCCTGTTGATTAGTTTGAGCCAACCGAGACAGAGGACAACGCCACAACAAAGAATCATGAACCTCCATCACCAAATCAGACAAGTGGTTATACTCTTCCGCCCGTTCGCGAAGCAAGGCAAAAGCCACCAACAGCAGACCATGTGCCGTGGATTGAATAGGAGTATTGACAGCAGCATTCAAATAACTCGTCCCGCGACGGCCCTCCTTTTCCAGGTAGCGGCGAAACCCAAACAAATTGTCCACATACTTCTTACGCTTCACAAATTCGTGCTGACCCTCGATGAACCTCAGAACCCCAGAGTACCGAGAGAAATAACTATCCATGAAATCTTCGGCTTCCCCCACGGTCTTACCAAGCCGGGCAGCCAAACCAGCCGCCCTTAAACCATAAACAATCGCGAAGTTCACTACCTTGGCGTCCTGTCTTTGTTCCTCTGTAACTTCCTCGTACGGTATATCAAAAATCTCTGATGCCGTGGCCTTGTGAATATCCAAACCCTCGCGAAACGCAGCAATCAGCCTCTCATCCCGACAAAGAATCGCTAAAATGCGTAACTCGATTTGACTGAAATCCCGCTCAAGGAAAACACCGAGTGCTGGATTGTGGCTCTTATTAAGAGCTCTTTGCCACTCGGTGTCACTAACCAACAAAGCTTTCAACAGCGCATCACGCGCCAAGTTCTGAAGGTTGACAAAGCCTTGCGCCCCTTTGCCGCCCGAAGAAAACCGCATAGCAGCGGTCCCTGTCATCCACCAGCGAGTACGCAACTGACCCCCATGGCGTTTGGCGCACTGATAATAGCTTTGAATTGTTGAACTTAAATGATCAATTTTACGGAACTCCAGCACGGCTTTAGGCAAGGGATGAAGCCTCCCCAAAACCTTTAGGGCTTCTTCTTCAGTCGTCCTCCCGGAACTAGGAACTGGCAAACGCAACCGATCAAACAAAATCTCCGCCACTTGCTTAGGAGAAGAAGGATTAAACCGTGTGTCTTGCGCCAATTCTTGACAATTGTTTTGTAACCTCAGCAACTCTTTTGGCAAATAGACTTTCAAACGCTGATAGTATTTGAAATCAAACGAAGGTCCCCGCCCTTCCATATCATGAACGGTATACGATGCACTGTGGTAGACCTTCAACAAAGGAACCGATATGCCCGACTGCATCGCCGCCCTAAGAACCTTGCGGGATATCAAAGAATCCGCGGCACAGTACCGCGCTAAAGATTCCAAAGGCACATCCGCATAATTAACACCGAAAATGAAATACTTTTTGATGTCCGGCTTCCAATCTCCGTATTCAGGCCAGCGCGCGGCACCAATTGAATTCAAAGCGTAACTAGTTTGGTCGCTATCCCTCAAATACTCGGCAAACAACGAATCCAAATAAAACTCGTTAACCTCCGTAACACCTAGATACCGAGACAAACCCTCGGAATCGGAAACTCCGTAATGAGCGCCTTTCGGAACATCACTTGCAAAAAAATTGCGGAGTACCTGAACTACGCCTTCCCGATCCTCCCAAACAAAACCCGGATGATCCACGGGAACGGTATACACACGACGGTTATGATTGCAAAAACTAATGCAAAGAATTTTGCGCTCGTTGTTCACTACACCATGTTCAATATCAAAAACAACAACACGCTTCTGTTCCAAAAAATGGTCAAATACTTTTTCTACCTCGGATTCCTGCCGCAAAAGAACATGATCAATAAGCTCGACCTTTCGTGGATCACCGCTCAACAACGAAGGCACCAAACGTAGTCTTTGCCGCCAACGATCCAAACGCTGTTGTGTAGAACCCCGGACAAAATGCGCTGGATGATCCACAACCAAAACCCGGCCAGCCAAAAGTTTAGAGTCTAAAAAACCAGTCGAGTCGATGGACCGCCTTTCCTTATCCGGTAACAGCGCTTTCGCGGCAACCGCACCGAGTATAATGTGCAGCTTCGCCCCGCCTTTCTGTTGATTCAATTGAAAAGCCTTCCAAGAATGGACCGCGCAAGACTTCAGTTCTGGTACGGTGGGATCTCGCGTTGCGTACCCAGTCTCCGTCCGAAATCTCGGCCAGCAACAAACTACGTTATGGACATCACAATCCCGCCTCCGCAAACCCGAGCAACGAAGCAGCTCCTTCCACCAAAACTGACCAGCGGGCCCAACCAATTCCAAACCCTGTTCATTTTCACGGCCAGCGGGAGCCAACCCCCAAACCATCACCTGCTTACCGCGTATACGCTGAAACCCCTGAATCTTCTGAATACCAGGGACTTTGTCAAGAGGACACGTGGAACAACCAGCCATCAACTAAACCCGACCAACGCCCATTACCGCCACCCGGCTCATTAAACCAATGAATAGATGAGGGCTCGAATCATTCCCAATACATAAACGAACCGTTTCCTCCCCCGCGTCCAAAAGATACTTGATGAATGGCAATACTTGATTCAACCGAAACCCAATATCGAAAGTCGCAGCAGTTCCAGGCTGCGCTAAACGTACTTGCTCCGAAATATTGGACTCTTCCTGATCCGTTGCGTCAAAAACCAAATTTTTCTTCCCCGTTTCGTATTTCACATGGACTGGACTCTCACCGAAACCCAGTTTATTGAGCCTGTCCAAAACAGAAAACAACACCGAAACCGGTATAGAAACATCAGCCTTATCGGATGTTTTGAAGATGGCCTTTTCAGCCACGGCTACTTGCTGAAAAGGGTCCTTCAAAGTTATACCAGACCAATACAACATTGTGGTTTCTCCCAAACCAGCTTTAATACTTCCGTCCGCTTGCACCTGACAATGCTCAACACCATACCGCGAAAAAACCTGGGCACACTCCATCTTCAAAACAAACTGGCTTTTCTGCTTCTCGGAAAATCGAACAGCGGCAACGCCATCCGTTGCCAAGCTCCCCTTCTTCGTAAAATACAAGTATTTCAACCAATCCTGTCTCGACTGGTCGTTAGTGCTTCCGTAATCGCACATCACCCGCAACTGGTCCCTAGAAATAAGATCCACACGAGACCACGAACCTTTCAATGCTGGCCGGTCCGCGAAAGACTGTAATACAGGCAACCTCATTCTGGATAAAGAATGACTCACCACCAATCGATTGTCCTGCGTTTTGAACCGAATCTTCTTCTCACTGTCCCGAGGCAACGATGCAACAAACTTGGAGAGCAGATCGCGATCGACCACGTGCCGTTCCATTGGCTGTCCTTCAAATTTGACGGAACCCACCACTCTGCACTCAACCGACGAACTGGAAAGAATCAGCTTCCCTTTTTGGCACTCCATAACGCAACACCGTGTCTCGGGAAACATATCAATCCGTTTGACGATTGACAGGAATTTAACTGCTTCTTGAGCTTGTTCCACACCTATTTCCATAATACGCTCCTTTCAAATTTCCAGTATCCCGCGTTCAATTCTTGCCGACAAAACACCACAAACGCTTCGATCTGGACAAAACTTAGAACAATCCGCATGAACCGGATCAAACTGCTCGGCAAAACAATACCTACTGTTTTTCGCTAGGGACAGATAACAATCCATGCAAATACCAGTGACCGGCCAATAAAGACCATTTGCAATGTCCCGCAAACTAAAGCGGCGAACACACTCAACACACTCTAACAATTTCTTGGAAGACAACAAGAAAAAACCTTCTACGAACAACGGAAAGCAGTCAACACATCGCTGAAATCAACGTTTGATTCTTTGCACCATCCCGGCAATTGCTCCATCGCTAAACGCCAGCGAGCCCCTTTTTTCTGCCACCGCACCCCTCGCTGTAAACCTAAGACCGTCCGCAACAACGAATCCAATGGTGAAGGTGCTTGTGAAACGGCCTCCAGTACCTCGCTACGAATCAAATGGCCATCGGCCCGAGAGGCTACTGCACGGTCTTGTTCAACACGGCACGGCTTCCGTAGTTCTTCGTAATGATACTCCTGCAACTTCAAATACGCATAACGAAGACCCCGGCTTAAATACGTGGACCAAGCACAACGCCCATCGTACTCACGCGACAAATGAAGCGCAATCAAAACACCTTCCTCAATCCAATCTTCTAAATCAATCCACTCTCTGCGCCAAGGTGGTAATTGACGGTAGGACCGAATAGCAGCGCATCGAATCATATTGGTTAAACGCTCTTCATCAACAGCTTTCAATGTTCGAGGCATTTGAAATTCCTTTCCTTAGTTTTACTAACTAAGTTTACTAAAAATCAAGGCAACAAGTCAACCCATCCCCATCCCAGTTTCCAACACCAAACAACCATGTTTGATGCCCAACCTAGATAGAACGAAAGAATGAAAACAAAACCCGTAACCTTCATAAACGCCCATGTTTCCTTCACAGTACTCTCCTCACGATTTCAACTGCATCTGCATCGCCCAACAAAACGGCTGTGAACGATGAATCGCTTTTGACACCAATTCTGGTTCCAGTTCATCCGCGTCACCGGGAGAAGGATAAACAACGGAACATTCCGAAAACAAGTATCCTAACTCAACAGCAAAACGTTTGCCCGCTGCATCGGCATCCGGCCAAACCACGACACGGGAAGCAACCCGGCCAATCGCTTTCAGCCGCCCCGCCTGACTATCTGTAATATTAGAACCCATTGTGGCAACAACACCCAATGTTTCTACAGCTCTCTGGCAAGCCAAAACGTTTAAAATGCCTTCACCCACCAGAACTGTATTCCCTTTCAACCGGCCATAAGTGAACAGATGTTGTTTGGAATCAGAACTCATAATGTACTTCGGACGGCGCGCTCTTCCTGAAAAATCGCGGCCTACCCAACCAACTAGTTCGTTCTTCCAAAACAAAGGAAAAATTAACCGATAGCCCCACAACCCTTTTGTTGCGAACCCGGCATTTGCCTTATAAGTCTGCTCTCGGGTCAAACCTCGATTGATGGCGTATCTCGTGGCAGTTTGAGCAATTACATCATTCGCGTAATCCGCCTTCCTAAGCAACTGAAAATCTTTAGGCCCATTATCTTTCCTAGCTTCCGTAGTCCCAACAACTTGCACAGCGGAATCAAACCCAATATCCTCTCCTAGTTCCTTGGACAAACGGGCTATTGCTCCAGTGGAGCAACGATAGCCACAATTGAAACAAATAGCCTTGTCGCTTGAAACATTCAGATACAAACGGAATCTCGTATCAACCGATTCACCGCGTGTCGGACAAAAAGGACAACAGAATCGTATCTCCGATGGCTTCGATGTAGCGAGATGAGTAACCATCTATTTCTTTTTCCTCTTGCGTTTTTAATTTTCCAGTGGCGCTATAGCTTCCTTAAGATCACCCTCTAAAATTTCAATTTCTTCCCCAGCGGCTTCCGCAACTTCCGTGATCGCAAGATACTCTTGGATCAAATATAAAGCAAGAGATTTTATTCTCTTGGACTTTGTTTCCAAAACCCACTGCTCCCAATCAAATGTTTGAACATATCCTGAATCGGCTCCATGACACTCCAATTGGGTTTTCAATTCTTTTAACGTCATAAAATCAACATCCTTTTGGAATTGATCCTTCGTCCGCTGTTTAGAGTCTAAACTCAACCAAAGCTATCCTCTTCGTCTTTCTCTCCCGTACGTTCCTTCTCGGCGGTTTTCACCGAATCGTAAAACATGGCACGAGCCCGGTTGCCCCAAAATGTAACACCAAAACCAGAACGATCGTGGCGATGCTTAGCTACCCACAAATGCACACCATCTGGATCTGGTCCTCGTAGTTTTCCAATTGAAAGAACAAGGGTCGCTTTATCAATTTTTGTTTTGTCTTCCGCAACTTCTTCGATCCCAATAATCTTTTTAGACTCCGCACCACGACGGGATTGTGAAGCTGTCCAAACAATCAATTTACGGCGCGCCGCGAAACGCCTTAAATCTGAATAAATAGCCCCTAATTCTAAACGCTTCTGATCGTACTTGCGTGGAGAAAGAATCTCAGCGTCGTAATCCACAATAACCACAGAAGCATCAAATCCTTCCTCCCGATAGGAGCTCCAAACTTCTTCGATCCCGGCAACCGAGAACTTTGTTTCTGTTCCATCAACAAGTTTTAACCGCGCACGAGACATTGCCAATTTCCGACGCACACCCATCTGAACATCAGTCTCCTGTTGCACAAGATTCTTCATTGGAACCGACGACATGGCAGCATCCAAACGATCTTCCAAATCTGCAATTGGGTCTTCCAACGTGAAATACAAAGTGTTGAAACCCTGCAAAACCGCCATCATCGCGATCCACTGCAAGCACAAACCTTTACCCCTCCCCGTGGGAGCAAGAATAAGACCAATCTGACCACTGGTAATGCTCTTGATCACCATATCCAAATCACCCATAAACAGAAAAGGGTAAGGTCTGTCTGCTTCTGAGGAAACACGACGGCGCAGCAACCGACTGGATAATCCTTCGCTATAATCTGAAGTCTTATACGAAGTCTTTGAAAACATCCGCACCGCATCCCGCGCAATCTCCAAAAACCGGTCGTCTGTCAACTCATGCGCCGACTGAAGTTCCACAAGCTCCTCAATGGCTTTTGTTTTGGCCTGCAAACGTTTGAACGAAAGAACCGTGTCCTCAACAACTTGAATCCCGCTGATATCCAGCTTCAAAACTTTTTTAATCAAGAATCTTAAAGCATCTCCGCGCTCAACCGTTGTATTTCTTTTTTCCAATTGCCGTGCGACAAATACCGGCAAAAGTTCTCCAGGCGGTTTCCGATACTTACGATAGAAATCGAAAACAATCGTCGCCAGCGTCCAGCGAATCATCCCTCCCCTGTCCTGATTGGAAGAAGGTTTGAAATCCTGAGCGCTTAGTATCTCGCCAAAGTCTTTGATGAAATTCCGATCGCGGGAAAGAAGTGCAAGAAGCACTTCCTGAAAATGCGTGTCGCGAAAATAGGACTCTTCCACTCAAATGCCGCCTCAATTTTTTAGAGTCTAAAACCAGGGACTGTGCCGATAGGATTTTGCATCCTCTCGTCCATTGTCCACCAATCTCCGAATCTCCAGTGCGCGCTCCGGCCCTTGCGGTACAATCTCTTTCGCTTGCTCTAATCGTTTTTGGAGAATCGCGTCCTCACGCCCCATTTGAACGGATGCATTCCTATTCAAAGCTTCCTCGATAATCGACCGGGATTTACTGCCACACAAATTGATCAATCGCGGTGCCCATCTTTGGCGATCGTAGTGTTCGTATAACCTAGACAAAATCCAAGGCAACCCGACGTGATACCGCTGGCACCACCGCTTCAAATTAAGCAGGCGTACCTGGTTCTCAAAACTCAAAGTGCGAAAAGGCTTGTAACCCAAAACAATTTGTTCAGCTATGACCCGTTGGTGCCATTCCACTGCTTCTTGGCGTAAGCCCTCTATTGAACCCTCACCAGTAAACTTACCTACGTAATACCGCGGCATTCATACTCTCCGGCCTGGCGGTGTAACCTTATCACCGGCCCGTGCTGGCCTCACCCAGTGATTAGCAAATTCAACGTTCAGCCGTATCTTCTGCACGCCTGGATAGCGCGGCTTCAGGTAGTCTTTCGTCTCATCTTCTGTTCCGATGAAAACCATTCTGGCTAAGTGCGAATTGAGTACCGTGTATCGCGTCATCGTTTTGCTCCCGCCTTGTTGAAAAGGACTCATCCAAAATTGCTGGACTCTGCGCTTTCAGTCTGATGCTCTAACTCCACAATCCACTGATCCGCCATTTTGCCTGCAATTTGAAACGCCCAATCCTCGGGCCAGTCAACAGAAATAGTAATGAGTTTCAGCGCAGTAGCAAAAACGTGCTTGCGTTCACCAAGGATAAGGCTCTGTTCCGAAATCACTTCCGCAAGTTTTTTCCAAGCTCTTACATGCTGAATATCCAACGGATTGAAATAGGCAACGATAGTCATGCGGACTCCTCAAACATTTGCTCCAACTTTACCCACTTGTGAATTACCCACCCTTTGTCCGTTACGAAATCCCAACGGCCACCATACACCAAATTCTGACTAACTTCGTAAGGTATTTTGTAATCCGGACAATCCGCTGTGAGTGATCCTTCCGCTCCACCACAAACGGTGCAAAGAAACAAACCACCATCACAAAACTGGCAACCTTCACAGGCAGCTTTGCATTGATACTCAACGTGGTCCTGTCCGTCATTTGTGTTGAATTGCATATCACCAACTACATACAGAAGCTTTAGAACGAGTTCCATTTCAAAGAAAGAAAAAGAACCAAAAAGAAAGAAACAAATACTAATACTAAGTACTTAAACAGTTCTTATTCCGTTACGTAAATACCCTATACTACGTATAGGGTTTTACTCCACTACATAAGAGGGCAAGCCCAAAAAACCTAGCCTAATTCCTTCAGCAAAGAGATTCCTTTTGTAATTATCGCGGCGGGTTCAAACGGCCACAAAGCATTCTCAACCCGAATACCCTTCTTTCTAAAAGCACGCCGCCGTCTATTGCTGCTTTTTCCAAAAAAGTGGTTTCCAGACTCTCCAACATCAACAAAGATCAAACCGTCTTTTCCTTCGTTCTTCCTCATCCCTCGACCAAATGCTTGTAAAGCCGTCTCTGGTTGAGACACGGACGCCGCATCGAGAATGAAATCGATACAAGGTGCATCAATGCCTTTTCTAAATACTTTCGTTGCGATAAGTACAGTCGATTGGCCGGTCTCTAACTCCTTTAGTTTCTTTTGCCGAGTCGCGCTTGAATGCACCCCATGAACAACCGACACGGCAATCCCCTCGGCTGTCAAAAGTTGATTCAAAATATCCAAATGCTCTGTCCATTCCACCAAACATAAGCACTTCCGGCCCCGTTTAGCAGCCTCCCCCAACAATGCACTAATCAATTTATTCCGGCCCTCATCTTTCACAATGAATGCACGATAGATATCCGTATTGGTCATACTTTCAACATCAATGATTTGCTTCAAAGGACGTGCGTAATCCACTGCTAAAACAACACTCTCCGACAACCATTGCTCTTCAATTCCATCCCTGAGAGAATACTCGTAGACTAACGGGCCACATAGCGCTGATGCGGGTAAACGAACTCCTTTCTTTTTCAAATTCAAAGTTCCCGTTAAGCCAAAACAAGCCTTTGCGGGAAGATCTCTTACAACTGAAACATGGCGCTGATTTAAAGCAACATGGACTTCATCAACAATAGCGATTTCAATACCCGCTTTCCATGATTTGAAAACGGGATCAGCTCGATGATGGAACAACGTTTGAACCGTAGCAACAGTGACACGCCGGGGTTCAAATCGACCTTCCCCGATTACGCCAACCGATTCATCCAACGTGTCTGATAAAGACTCGCGTGCTTGATGTAAAAGCGCGAGTTCATCAACAACGAAACACGCGGCCCCTTGAAGTCTGCGAAGGTAACCACCTACCAATTTCGTTTTTCCAACACCCGTCGCCGCCAAAATGATTCCACCCGTACGGCTGCAAGCAATCATCCGTTCAACAGCCTCTTCTTGGTAATCCCTCAAATTGGTCTCCGCATCAGAGTGATATTTTGGATAGGAGCGAAGATCCTCAATCACAAAACGAATACCAAGGTTCTTCTCAACTTTTGGATACTCCGACAAGAAAACACCAGCGGGGCATACACCTTTTTGTATGTATTTCTTGCGACCATCCCAATGGCCCTTCTTTACCGAAGGTATAAAGTGCGCGCCCGGTACAGAGAAAGAAAATGCTCGCTCAATCTCTTCTGTGGGGGGATCAAGAAATTCAGCAATCCTATTTTGCAGTTGAATTCTCATGCCCATTTTCATTCAGCTTTTCTTTTACCCTTTCCCGCAATACCGCTGTACTGCCTTTAGGGGAAAACCCTTTCCGCCGACAAAATTTTTGCAGCTCTCCGTGATTCAAAGATTCAGCTAGCTTCACCCACGCTTTTCTCTTCCCTTTAACAATCAGCGATATGTACGGCAAACTGATACCAAGTTCTTCCGCGAGAGCTGTTGCCTGCTCTCCATCGACAAGAACCCGTCTCTTAATGGAAAGCACGTCCGAGTCCGATAACCCAGACGGACGGCCTATTTTTGTTTGAGACTTATGCCTGCGATACAAACTAAGAATCTCGGGACCCGTCAACTCATGACCGCTTGGACAGAAAAGCTTCTTTGGTTGATCGCTCATAGTATTTACAATACCATAGTAAATCGCCTTTTTAAAGCCCCTGAGCGGCTTTCCAGCGCTTCACGGTGGGTAAGTACCGGAAACACCCTAAACGTGCGTTAGAAACGAGCTGTGGGCCGGTATTGGCTATTCTCGCAGCCCTTTACAACAAGTACCCGTCCCAGAAACCTGCATTGGCCTGTATCCGCCAACTCAAAACCGATCTTCATGTTTTCCAAGGGCAACGCCTCGATAAATTTCAAAGCTTGCTCTTTGCTGATTTCAAACTCGCTTCCTTCTGAAACCGCCATCACACGTTCAGTGAATTTCATCAATTCAGACATCGCAAACCTCTTAAAGGGGAGAGTCCCCGATAGAAATACACGGTTACCTCTAGCGGGAAACTCCTCAACTACTTTTTAGACTCTAAAAAAAGCCCGGCATTTGCATCTCTACTCCCCGACTGTAGACTCCAAGGGATCTTCCAAAAACTCGTCAACAAGGATTTCCTCCAAAAGATCGGATCGGGTACGATGACGAGCAGCACCGTCAATTCCTGACCGGTTATCACCGATTGACACGCAACGCCGTAACTCATCAATTGGTGCATCCGCAAGGAACTTAGCTCGCTCCGCAATCTTGTACAGCAATTCCATTTGTTCTGTCATTTTGACTTCGGCGTACTTTTTTGTTTCCATTTTCCTACTCCTTATGTTTTTTCTGAATCGACGCCGCAATATCTTTCATCTTTGAAACAGCGGCATACAGACCTTGAGCCTCACCTGAAGCTACCCACTCTGACGGAAGAACTCCATCCGATCCTAATGCTTCGTGGAATTTGGATGCCTTGTCAAGAACCTCCCGTTCCGCTTTAATGAGCTTCCATCCAAGCTGCTTTATTGTCCACTCTCGCTCCCATTTTTGTCTATCTTCTTTGCCTTTCTGGACAACAAACGGGGGATAATGCTGTTTGCAATACTTCTTTCCGTTGTGTACCTGAATTCCACGACGCGAACAACGATGGAAAGAAATACTTCGTCCACCGTCCGCTACAGACTGACTGCATCTTTCTTCATATGTCATCATGCCGTCCCTTCCTTTGCATTCGTCGCTCTTTGGCTGGCCTGCCCTTACGCGGCAGGCCGTGCCGGGGTAGCGAGTCCCGGAGCGCTCCCGTGCCGGGAGTGCGGCTCGGGGAGATCATGCGCGAACGGCCCGCATCTTGCCCGACGGATACTTGATGGTCACGCCGTGGTAGGTGGCGATGGAGTCGGGATTATCGCCGCGGATTTGCGGAGTGAAGACCGCCGGGATTTCAGACAGCGGGATGCCCTTGTCAATCGCTTCAGCAACCTTGACCGCTGACCACCTGGACGCCGTGACGTTCAAGGTCATTACTTTTGATGCGATATCGCGGTAACCTCGGCCAACGTCATATTTTGTTTTCGCGTTGCAGAATAGTTGATAGCTTTTCATCTTCCTTCTCCGCGCGGGGCTGCCGCTTCGGGAATGGTTCCCAGCGCCGCCCCTGGGTCAAGGGCGGCTGGGGAATCACTCACAGCCACGTTGATTAGCTTGGCGCATCGACAGATCGTCTCCCGTTTCGCCGTCCGAGAATCGATGATGACCCTCAATGTTGTTTTGCGAATCGCTGAGCCAATGCCGCCGCAGGGAGCAAACAAGACAAGTGTCGGTAGAGGACAGCCGTGTACCGCCGCTTCCGTAGACCTGCCCGTCTTGCCAGTCGTGTGCTTCGTCGATTTGATCTAGGATTTTCTGTGTGCTTTCTTTCATGACTTTCTTTCTCCAGCGTTTAACGCCCGCGCGGCGGGGAATGGTTCCCAGCGGGCTCACTCGTGAATGAGCCCTAGGGAATCACTCAGGGCGGGGCTGCCATGCTACGTGCCGTCGTCTGAGATTTGGGCTTCGCACGTCGCGGACATGCCTTGTGATCGCGCGTTTAAGAAGGGCCCCATCAGCGTCTACCAGCACTTTCACGTACTGTCGTCTGAGTACTTCCCATTCGAGAGCTTGTTTGTTGGTCATGAGGTCATCTCCTGGCCGCCGCGATAAACTCCAGCGTCGTAGCTTTTTTGAGAAGCCACATAGACCTTGTGAGTGGCGCCGTTGTCGCGAATCCGCCCCCGCAACTTGTCTGCGTGGTGCTCGGCGTTGTGTTTGCCGTCGAATCCCGTATAGGTTCTGACTGGGATTAGAGCACCTGAAACAAAGACATGCACCACGTATTTCATGACGTCACCTCGTCACGTTCTGGCCAGCCATGGCCAGCGGCGTTGCGTCCATCATTCGTGAGCGAGCCGTTTTTGCGAACCATTCCACGCGCCTTCAGTGATTCCAGAGCGGCGTCGTATTCCGCCGGCGTGAGTCCCGGCCCTTGGTTTAGGTACCCCTTGGAGCAGCACTCCGACTTACGAATCCCGGTCTGCCCGCCGTAGGTGTTTTTGAACGCGCTGGCCGCGTGCAAGACGCACTTCTCGGCGAACGTCAGCTCGACAGGCGCGGGAATCAGTTTGGCCGCGTTGTCCGCGTGAATGTGGACGCGCAAGCCGAGGTCCTTGCCACAAGAAATGCAGTGCTCGACAATGGCGCAATCGGGCGGGATACAACCGCGTTCGTTCAACATCGCGGCCTGTTTGCGCTCGAAAACCGGATGAGACGGCCGAATCGCTCCCGTGGTATGTTTGTCAGCGAGCCTGACAAGTGCATAGGTAGACCGTGATCCGTCGTCCCAATAGTTTCCAGGGAAGTTAAAGCCCCTGTCCGCGTGGACTTCAACCTCGAATGTGCGGCCCTTGTAGGATGGAAACCCAGCGCGGGCTATCGCCTGGACGCTGGGGTCGTTCGTGTGGATTGTCATAATTTTCTCCTAAGAAACAACAACATTGTTAAACCGCCCTGGATAGTCCTTTTCCAATTGCACAAGCACTTGCGCCTTACAACTTTGAAGTCTAGCCCGTGCTGCTACTTTGGTGGTTTCCCGCTTGCCGAAGTACTGGAGTATTTCGCAGCTTAGGTAGTCTACCGAGCGCCTGTATTGAAACTCGGCCGTTCGCCCACGCTGGAGTAACCCTACATGCCATATACCTGAAGTGGTCATGATGTCACCGCCCCTAGTATTTGTTTCGCGTCCACCGTGCCAGTCGTTCCAATCTCTAGCAAAGGTTCAACGCCCGCACTTGCCAGCTTCTCTTCAAAGTCGGTTCTGTAGCGTTCGTCGCACGATGCGTACCGGCTGATCGATGAGCCGTCATCCTGAAGCACCATGGAAGAGCCTGGCTCGATAGCATCGGCTCGGCGCACCACGACGACCCACGGGCGGTAACCTTGGGCCATACTCCTCCCCTTGCGCTTGCGTGGCTCGCACCACTTCAGATATAGAGCTTTGGGCCATTGAGCATAAGGCGCTTCCCATACTTCCAGGGTTCGGCAGTCGTACCGTCGCACCCCAAACATTTCACCGGCTAGATACATCGTGACGTTTTCATAGTTCAGCATTTCGTTTTCTCCTTTTCAATACTTTGTCGCTCTCTTAGTACTTGGCGCTGGGTTAGAGCACATGGATCTAAATTGTTCCGCTACTGCTGGCCCGTATTCACGCAAACGATAGTAGATTGCAAGGGCCATGCTTATCTGTGCGGGCAAACCGGGCTCCGCTGCAATCTCGAACCATACGAGCTCTCGGGCGTTCGGTTCTGGAGCATACGCGAAATGACTAGCTAAAACATCTGCTGTTGTATCCATTGGATTAGATCTCCTGTTGAAAATGGTTTAATGGAGCAAGTCACCCAAGCCAATCTCTTCAAAAGCCTGCTTCAGCGGCTCATCGAATCCCGGATCTATACCGAAGCGACTCTTGGCCCAACCGAGCCCAGTGGCTCCAGGGGTATCATCACCACAAGCCCAGCGCTTCAGCTCGCGCATGGCTGCCACGAATTCCTCAGCATTTTCGGCTACTTGCCGCGAGACATCACCCTCGCAATAGCAGACAATCGTGAAGGTTCGCGGGTTGGCCCATGTGCCGTAGTACGAAGCATCTTGTCTGGTATCAACCTGTGCGAATCCGTTGGATATCGAGCACTCGCCGTTGTCGTAGGTGTAACGGCAGCGGTCCATGTCATCGTCAAAGCTGTTCGTTGTTTTCATGTCATTTTCTCCGCGTGGGGCTGCCACGCTTATGACTGACTTCGGATTATTTGAGTCTCATCTCGTGCGATGTAATCCAGGTACGGACCCATGCGCCCGGATGTGCTGGAGGGAAAGCTGACAACGAAACGGTAGCCAGAGTTTTGAGTACTGCTTTCAACCTTTCCTCCTTTGGTGGACACTACAGCGTTCTGGAATGAAATGGCTTTCGCGTGTCCGCGTGAACCATACGGGAAACGAAAGACGTAACGTGCTCGTTTTGTGTTTGTCATTGGTTGTCTCTTATGGGTCTTTTGTTTTGGCGCGGAGTGACTTCCCAAATTGAACCCGCGCACTG
>SDBT01002452.1_pt1 | contig 32821 bp, 40 predicted proteins | sample 2277101 | NCBI WGS metagenome assembly SDBT01 (sample SAMN10404973, study PRJNA504765) | marine sediment metagenome | isolation source: marine sediment core GS10_PC15, 103 cmbsf | place: Arctic Ocean: Southern Knipovich Ridge | collected 2010
GGCGGGGGGGTGGGGGGTGTCTACCCGACCAGGCTCGCAGTCACCGCGACCGTGCTGTCGGCGATCGTCTCAATGCGTCCACTGGCCAGCGTCAGCCTAAGCTGATAACCCCAGGCTTCCCCCAGGAACAACGCCGTCTCTTCGTCAGTCAACTCCACTCGCACCTTCTGTGTGCCCGTGGCTGTAACCACGCTGCCGACGATGTCGATTGCCGTCCTGGTCTTATCCAGGCTATGCACGGCACGGAAGGCGACGGTCGCCCCGGTGATGTCGCCCGTGCCCCAGTCGCCGGCCGCGTTAATCCAGTCGAGTGCCCGCCCCTCGGTGTTGTCGTAGTCGTCGCCTTGCTGCAAACTGATCGCCCCCGAGGAGGCCAGCGGCGAGGTGATGGTCACGGTTTGACCGGACAGTGCGGCCGCGACGGCCGTAGCCACCTCGCTTGTGGTCGGTGCCGTCGTGCCGGGAGCCGTGACGAATACCTTGACCGTGTCGCCAGCCAAGACCGTAAAGTCGGCGGCCTCGTTAAGCGTGATGGTTAGTGCGCCACCGTCGTAATCCGTCACCTTGCGGATCGATGGGTATTCGCTATTACTCGCGTCGTAGAGCACAACGGCCTGTACGTTGTAGGCGTCGTCCACGTCTGATCCGGCCGTAAGAATCAGGTGCGTCTCATCGGTGACCTCGGCCACGGTCGTTTCCAACAGCAGCCCCGACGATGCTCCCGGCGACCAGCTTCCGGCTCCGTGTGAGGCGGTCAGCGTGGTGTCGACTTGAGAGGCGATCGCGGCGGCGGCCGGATCGTTCCACGAGTTTTTGAGATTGTCGGTCTTCGTTTTGATCGTGTCAAAAATCGCATCGAGCCGGCCGTTGTCGATCAGGTCGGTCAACACCGCGGCCCGATCGGCCGTCAAGCGGGCCGCGTCGGTGGCGATCGTCGTCAACGCACCGCTGTTGGGCAGGTTATCGGTGACGGCTTTGACCGCGTCGTCGCGCGTCCGATCGGCGGACGTGTAATCGACGGCCGTCGTGTCGACAACCCAGGCGGCGGCCGGGTAGGTTGTCGGTGTCCCGTCCTCGGTGGCCGTCACCTTGAACACGATCCCTTCGACGGCATGAGCGTCCGCAACGGTGTAGTCGACGTAATAAATCCCCATTGCGGTCCGGATCACGGTACCGAGATTCGCCGAGCGGTCCGTGGTCGCGTTGTTCTCCGCGGTAACGGTCGGCACGGCGTCCAGGTCTTCAGCCTGGCCGAGTTCATTGTACGAGTAGATATTGATCCGATACGCCACCGATGACGAATCGGGTCGCTCCATCTGGTACGCACAGATGCGAATCCGCGACGCCTGCGTGATCGCCTGGATGTCGGCCTGGCCGGCGACGTTGCCGCCGATATTGAGATAGTCGAGGAAACCGGCACGTGCGGCGGTCAGGCGGGCAAGCAGTGTCGTTTGATTCGCCGACGTACCGCCCGCGTCGATCTGATCGCTGAGTGTTTCGAGCGTGTCGCCGTCGGCACCGATCTTGGCGACTGACGCTAATGTGGTAAACGGGATGATCGAAAACGCCAGTGGATATGCAGGCGCGTCGGGCAGGGGGGGGTCGATTGTGATGTCAAAGTGGCCGCTACCGGTGCTCGTAAGCGCCGTGATTATCCGCGGCTTGTAAAATTCGACGCTTCCGTCAAGGATGATAAACGTCGCGCCGATCATCGCGCCGCTGATACCAATATCTGGCTCTATACCGCATTTGATAACGAGGTCTGTGCTTCCTGCCTCAGTTAATCCCGTCAATACACCAAGCAATTCCTTGATCGCGGTCTTGACGCGAGACAGTATTTCCGCACCGGCAACCGCACCGATGGCCGTCGTATTGGCCGGCACCTCCGAGAGTTGAATCTCCGCATCGCATTCCGCCAGGTCCGTCGCGCCGCTGATCGTCACAACCACGCTGCGGGCATTCGACACGGCCCAGCGAGCGTTGGCGATTTGTACCTCGTACAAGCCGGGATGGTTCGTCGCGTCGACTTCCTTGAAGCGGCATTTGGTCGCCGTCGGCGTGGCGAACGTGCCGAGCGTCGTAATCGTTTCGAGCTTCCCCGCCGCTTGCGTGTAGGCGGTCGCCGTGGCCTCGTTGTCGGCAATGGTCGAGATAATCAACCCGGCCGAACTGATAGTCAGGCCCGTTAGGCCGTCGCCGGCCGCACTCGAAGAATCGAGCAGCTTGAACCGTAACACAAGTGACGTAATGCCGTTAGCAACCGCGATTTTCATATCAGCCTCCCATGCCGCCGGACATTTCCGCCATATTTCCAGTCATCGAACGCCGCGAAAACCACGGGAACGGCCCCGTCGCGGGCGGTGCCCCGCCGACCACGGGCAGTCGCGTGGAGCGAGGCCGGAATAGATAATCGGGGTCGTTGGCAAATCGAAGCATTTCGGCGGGCGTGACAACGATATCCAGAAGACAGCCCGTCGCAATGTTGCATTCAGCCGTCGGGCTACGCATGAACACAAACGGTGCGGAAGAACCCCTTGGAGTTCCACCGGCCGCAGAGGCGGAGGTAATGTCCTCGCCCTGCCAGTGGATGCGAGCCCCGTCGCCCATGGTGCCGTCCCACGTCAGAGCAAGGAGGCCCCAGACGCCCGCTTGTATGGCAAAATCGGCCGTTGTCGCCACCACGTCGCCACCACTGCCGTCCTTGTTGAACTTGATTGTACGCTTGCTTCCACTACCAACGCGAAGACTCCACGTACCGTCAGCGAAGCCGCTGCCGATTCCGCCCATTCCAGCATTCGTCGTGAACGCATTGAACTTGAGGTAATAGAAAAGCGTCATCGGCTGCAAGTCGATGGATATGTCACTCGTGCCGACCGACGCCCCGCCATTGGCGATGATAAGTGACCTATCGCTCCATACTGCGCTGTCGGTTGCGATATGATTCCCGTGGCCACTCACGTCATGCAGCGTATCGCCCGCCTGCTCGTAGAACTGCCATGCCGCGACAAGGTGCTTTGCCATCGGCAGATCGCGACGCAGAATCGGGAGTGGTACGCGAACTATGCTCATGCGACGGCGGTGACCTCGGAAATGTCGGCGTCGACCGTGACATCTTGGTCGGTGTTGGTGGTGGCCGGGCTGATTTTCAGGTACTCGACGCCTGGCGGAATCACGATCCCGCCCCACGACGTAACGGCGTCGTTGTCGGTGCCGCCGGGCAACGGACCGCCGAAGTCGTACCACTCGGAGTTATCGGCCGAGACTTGAATCTGCAACTCCAGCCCGATCGTCGGTCCTGTCCCGCCGTTGGTGATTTTGACGTGCAGCGCGGCCTCGAACCCATCGTCGAGGTTAACCGCACTGGAGTCGGCGTGCGGTGTGCCAGCGATGAACGTCTCGCTGTTGAATATCGCCGTAACTACTTTTGTTGTTGCCATCAGGCATCGGCCTCCGTTAATGCAGTTACGAGATTGTTGACCAACGGAGCTTCAGCCACTTTCTTCGCCTTCCACGCATCACGCGCGGCCTTCGCGGCGGCAACGAAGGAGGCGAGTCCCGCCGCATTCAGTTGCACGCGGGCGCTATGCGAAAACTCCGTCGCGTCCGTATCGGTGAACGTGGCCGTTGCGTTGCCGACGTCGGCCTTGTCCGCGTCAAGCGTTACCGTTCCTGTCCAGGGCATGGTCTTCCTCTCTCGCTACGTGTTCTCCGCCGCTCAAAGGTCGGCTATTGTTGGGACGTAGTCGGGGGGTCGACCGGCGCCTCCTTCGCGACCTGCGAGACCAGCCACCGCCGCTCCTCGACGTCGTTGCCGGTCAGGACGGCCACGACCATCTTTCGGTATGTCTTTCGCGCGAACGCCTCCATGCCGCCGCTCTGGATCTTGTCGACGATCTCGTGGATCACCCGCGTGATGCTGTCGGTGCCGAGGTAGTTACCAACGGCGTAGGCCATCATTAGTCGAGACAGATCGTCGAGGCCCCATTCCTGCAGGTCGCCGATGACCTTCAGGGCCTTCGTGCGGCGGACTTCACGCCGACGCCAGAGCAACAACACCAGCAGGATGACCGCCAGTGCCGTCGAGAAAATACCGATTGCTTGCCAAATTACGGGAGTCATGTTGCCCTCATTGTTTGAGTACGCCGAACCAGGCAACCAAACCGACAACCCCGGCGGCCGCGACCAACAGGCCGACGATCCAGGGGGGCAGCGATTCGGTCGTCGAACGTTCGGCCGGTTGCGGTTGGTTTTGATCTTGGTCTTGGAGCGTCGCCCGGATCGCCAACGTGTCACCCTCGATGCGTCCGAGCGACGCCGTGACGGCCGGGTCGGTGTGAACGATCGGCGGCCGCTGAGCCAGGGTGGGTTGCGGGGTCGGGCGACAAAGCGGCGGATTGAACAACGCCGCCTCTTGGATCCCGAGCGACGGTTGCTGAATCTCAGGGGCCGGCACGGCAACCAGTTCGCGAGTTCGCGGGCCTGGGGCCGATCGAACCAGCCTCGGGACGGCGGACTCGAAGATCAGCCGCAGGCGTCCGCAGGCCGTGCCGGTAATCTCGGTGGCGTTGGTGCCCCAAAGGATTCCGGCCAGCTTGCCCGAGGTGTTGAACATCGGGCCGCCCGAATCACCCGAGCGGACTCGGCCTCGAATCCGGAACCAGTCGGGGGCGCCGCCGGTCTTGGGCCGCGCGAAGCCGAGGAAGCCGCCCTGAACGGAGCGGAAGCCCTCGCCGGAGCCGCCGAAGCCGCAAGCGGTGAACAGTCGCCCGGCGGCCGGTAGTTCGGTAGCCAGCCCCACGCGAGGCACGGCCGGCAGTTTTTGGATTCCCAGTACGGCCAGATCGTAGACCGGATCGCGCCGGAGCAGCTTGGCCGGTTGCCGCGTCCCGTCAGAGAACTGGACCTCAATCGAGCCGATCCTGTCGTCGAAAGTGTGACTACAGGTCAGAATCCCGAAGTAACCGCCATGTTCGACTAGCACGCCCGAGCCGCCGTCCGACCAGCGACCGTGGCGGTTCCAAATTCGGACAGTTGAGGCCAGGTGGCCGGTCGGTTTGGCGGCGGCGGACGTGCCCACGCGAGCCCGGGGTTGCTGGGGCAGGGAGCAACCACCGGGGCCGCATTGAGCCAGAACGGATTGAGTCAGAAGCAACAGCGGCAGCAACAGGGCGGCCGATACGGAGCAAAGACGGGCGTTTGATCGCATGATTCGACCTCGGAAGTGAGCGTGTATTGGTACTGGAAAAGGTGGGAGACCGCGAAATCGCCGGGAGCCGTGAGGTAGGCCGGGCGGTTCGGGACTGGATCGACGCCTCCGCCCTGGGAGCAGGCCATCGAGACGGCCGCCGCACAGTGCGGGGCGTGGTCGTGACCGGCCGCATCGTCCATGGAGGGCGTGCCGAACAGCCGGACCAGTGGGAAGCTCCAGCGAGCGCCACAGAGCACACTGCGCCAGCCGTAGGGCCGCTGGGCGATGATTTCGGCCATGCGGTCGACGGCGCCAACAGGATAGAACTCAGGAAAACGGTCGATGTCCGGAGCGAAGACGTCGATCCGGCCAGGGTATCGATCGACGTAATCAGCGAGCCGGCGTTTGACACCACCCCGCCACTGAAGCATTTCGAGCGACAAGTTGACGCTCAGGTGGCTGGCGTCGACCATGCCGACATGCGAAAAGATCGACCGCGACGCGGCGGCAACCAGCCGGCTGGTCGGTTTCCAGTCTCGACGCCAGAGCAGTAGCGACCCGTGCGGGATCGCGTGTGCTACGTCGGCCAGCGAAACCAGTCGCGTACCGGGAACAGGTCGTGTTTCGAGAAGGTCGGCGGGCACAAGCTCGTTAGCTTTCCGCCGTCTGGCCGCATTGAACTTACTCGAAGTACTCCTCGTCGTCAAGGTCGGCGATTTTCCGTTTGATTGCCCGCCGCTTCGCCAGACCGGCCTGATCCCGGCGGATGACCTCCGCGATCCCCCTTAGTCGTGCCTCGATTTCATCCCACTCCATGCCGCAGGTCACTAGTTCGCGGAGGTTGTCGATTGTGGCCAGCGAGAACAGTGACCGCGTGTCGCCAACGCAATCTTGCGTTGACGGCGGCGGCGGGACTGCCGCCGACTTTTTCACCTTCGCCCGCTTCCGCTTTTTTTTCGCCATGCGTCTACCTTGCTGAAAAGGCGGGCCGGGCGCCGCTGGTCGGCCAGACGGCTTTGTGGCCCGGCCCGCCGCTGACTGACCGGTTCAGATTCGTCGCTCATGGCGTCCGTGTCTCGAGTGTCATGTGCTCGCCGGCGTGTCCTCGAAATCGCACCGCATCGCATACGCATCCTCCGGCGTCTCTTCGTAGAAACCTCGCAACACCGAAACGACCCGGAAGCCTTGCCGGCGAAAGAACAATTGAGCGCCGAGATTGCTTTCCCGGACCTCCAACATGAGCCGTTGCCGCCGTTGCTCACTGAGCTTCGACTTCAGTTTCGCCACCATCTGGCTCCCGACGCCCCGTCGACACACGTCGGCCGCCACGGCAAAATTGAGAACGTGAATCCGGCTCTTGTAAAGTTCGTAGATCATAAACCCCACAACGCGATCCTCGTGTTCGGCGACCATGCCGATGGTGTACCGGCCCCGCAAGCAACGAATGAAATCCTCTTCCAGCCAGGGAAACTCAAACGCCTCGGTTTCGATCGCCAGAACCGTATCCATGTCGCGCCGGATCAGCCATCGGATGTGAACGCGAACGTCTTGTTTTTGATCGATCATGGAAACACCCTGATATTGCCGTTGCGTGCCACGAAGCCGACCAGCTTGCCGCACCATGTGATCCAGCCGTTCCACCCCGTGGCCACCGGGTTCGCGTAGGCGTGGAACCGAAAGCCCAGTAGCCCCAGCCACGGGCACCAGCGGCCAAGCCTGAGCATCGCGTCTTTCGCAAACTCTCGTCTGTTCATCGCTTTCCTCCGTGTTCTGTGGTTAGGTTTACTCCCGATCGTCCCGCACGTTGGCCCGCAGTCGGCTCCGAGCGACCGGCCGCGGCAACCGCTGGCGCAACCGCGCGCCGTAATTCTTGCCGCCCCGCTTCGGACGACGCCAGCCGAGCCGAGTCAGCTTCGCGTACGATTCCCGCCGGTAGTCTTCCAGCCGCTCTGCCTGGCCTTTGGCTTCGGCAAGCTCGGCAAGCGCCTTGGAGAACGCGGCCATTACCTTGGTCGCACGTCGCAACGAATCGTCCAGTCGCGAGCAGTCGAGCACCACCGGGAAGCCGGGCCATGAACAATCGACATCGCCAGCCGATGTGCCGTCAGTCCGTCGCGTTATGTGCCCTGATGTTGAAAGCGGGCATCCTATTGCAATCATCGCGGAAACTCCTGGATCAATTCACCGTCGAGCCGATCGCTCCCCTTGCCGACCTTGGCGCCGGCATGCTTGTACCAAAACGGCACGCCGGCGGCCTTGCAGTCGTCGCGGATGAGCCGAGCCCAGTCGAGATCCATCGGCCGTGCTCCGGGCCCCGACTCGCCGCCGACGATCACCCAGTCGATGACACTGCCGCCCTCCAGGCCCGTCGGGATGCGCTCAACGTAGCCCACCCCTAGCGGCTCCATACAGCCCGCCAAGTCCACCGGCCCCAGCAGCGGCTCGCAACTCAGAAATCGCACGGCCGCCGGGCATTTGAGCAAGTGCGGAATCCGTTCGCCGGCCGCGTCTTGGTTCTCGACCGATACCCCCATCCAGACGTTGGGCGGCGGCCACTTACACCTGCCGGGGTCGAGGAAGCGATCGCTTGCAAATGGAACCTTCAGGTGCATGTCCCTGGCGGCAAAATTGATTAAGGCGGGCCGGGTGTGTTGCCCTGGATTGTTTTTCCTATCGCCGCCGATGTACTCCGCCATCCGGTCGGCACGTTTCGTCAACACCTGGAATATGTGATGGGGCGAAAGCGCCATCACGGCAAACACCGTGTCGATAAACTCATCGGGAACCTCTTCGTGGAACAGGTCGCTCATCGAGTTGACGAACACCATGCGCGGCCGTTTCCACCGTAGCGGGTCGTCGACCGTGTCGGGATGCAACGTCAGCTTGAACCCGTTGCGGTATTTTTTCTGCCCCATCGCCTTGAGCCGCTTGGCCATCCGCTCGGCGTAGCAGTTCGCACAACCGGCCGAAACTTTCGTGCAGCCGGTAACCGGATTCCACGTTTCGTCCGTCCAGGATATTTTTGATTTAGGCATCGGTCTTTACCTGTTCGTTTTCCAAGAACACAACCGTCTTGCCTTTCATCCTGGCGTAGGCCAACTCGGCAGCCGTGCTTTCGCCAATGTAGCCATCGACATTGAGGATCATCACGACGTCCGCCAAATCGATCTTACGCATGTGTAGCTCGTCGAGTCTAGCAGCAACGTCGCCGCCAAGTGCCTCGCCGCCGTGGCTCTCCGCGTGCTTGCAGACGCCCACCGTCAAGACGATATAACCTTTAAGCGTCAACTGCCAGCCGACAGAATGAAACGCATCCATAAACCGCGTAGAGCCACACAGGCACATAATCTCAGGGAACGCTTTGCCAAGGCAGAGCGTCCGTTCCGTTCGTCGTTTAGGCATCGGGTTTTCCTCCCTTAAAACAAGCGGCCGTTGCCCGGCGATACCGGCTCTGCCGCGTTACTCGGTCCGTTTATCAACAGCACTTCCGGCGCGTCTTTCTTGCCGGTGGCGCCGCGTCGGTTCTGGGCGTGGAGATTCTTCTGTCGGTGGCAGTCGCGTTTGGTCCAGTCCGGATAGAGCGAATCGAGCCGCGGGTGATCGTAGTAGCTCACGACGACGCGAGTCTTTTGGAATCGGGCCAACGCTTCGGCCAGCCGCGTATGGGTTCCTGACTCGAACTCATGCTCGTACAACGCCGAACCGCTGCGAGCGCCGCCGCGCAGATACGGCGGATCCACGTACACCGCCACGTTCGACGCGTCGTCGATTTTTGGGATCACGTCGAAGATGTCTTTTCGCAGGATCAGCACGTTGCGCAACCGCTGGTGCCACCACGGCAACGACTCAGTGGCCGACTGGAATCGCACGCCCCCATGTCCGCCGCCGCGCGTCCAGCGAACGGCCATCTGGAAGTTGTATCGCTTCGTGCCGGCCACGCCGTTGCGACCGACCCACGATATGATAAAAAAGTGGTACGCACACTCAACATTCGGCATGTCCGCGTCGGCGACGATCGGGTTGTCCTTGTGAAATTGCTTTGATCGCTCGAAGATCGCTTCATCGCAAAGCGTCCGTTGCAGCCGGCGGTAGAGATCCGGGCCCAACATGCCGTCCTGGATCACGCGAGACAGGTTAATCAAGTGGTGGTGCATGTCGACAACGGTCTCGTGTGACGACGGCTCTTTCGCAAACAGCGGCGCCATCGAGCCGCAGCAAAGCTCAAAGTACGCCGAGTGCGTGCCGAGTTCTTCCGCGATGATCGGTCCCATCGACCGCTTGCTGCCGAACCAAGGCGCGATCGCCATGACCTTGGGTTTTGTGGTTGTCGTGCTCATGCTGATTCTCCCGCCTCACCGGCTAAGCAGCCGGAATGCTGTTGCAGCCACGATTGGAACTTGTCCTTCTCCACAGGCTCGAATCCGGTCCACCCGTCGGGGAATCCCATCATCCACTCCGCAAAGCGGGGCGCAAGAAGGCCATCGTCCCCACCAACCACGGCCGTCAGGGCTTCCGGCAAGGAGTTGTATCCCCGCCTCCTCCGGCACGTCTTTCGCTTGCCGCTGCGGTAATCGGAAGCAATCACCGTCGGCAATTTCTTCAGCGCCGTTATTAGTCCGTCGCCCGATTTGTCCGAGTAGGAAACCCGGTTGTGGTTGCCCTTGACCGTCACCGTCGGCAGCCGCCGCAACGCCAGGGTCAAGCACGGATTGCCCCGTGAGAACCGCGTGTTGCCCCCGCGCGTCGCATCCGACGCCACGGGCGTGGGCAACAAGCCAGAACCGCCGGCGGCCGTGACATGCACCGCAGTCTTCAGCCGATAACACTTGCCATCGAGCATCAAACCCGCAGCCGGCCAGGTCGCTAAGTATTTCCCCGAGGTACGCGCCTTCTTTCGGCGGGGCGTTACCTTTTTTCCGTCGATTGCATCGTAGGTCGGGTGAGTTTTCCAAAAAGACCCACTCCGGCCGCACTTCGTCAATGATGCGAATGGTGTGAGGCCAGAGATTGCCCGGATCATCTTTCCCCAGGCGGGCACCGGCACACGAGAAGGGCGTACACGGGAATCCAGCAGTGATAATATCCACGCATCCACGCCAGCATCGCCCGTCGAATGTTCGAGCGTCGTCGTCGACCGGCGCGTAGTCAAGCAATCGGTCTCGGAATCTGGCCTGGATGACGTCGTGACAGTCTCGGTTGGATTCGACATAACACACCGTTCTGAATCCGAGCAAGTGTTGGGTAGCGAGTAGCCCGCCACCGGCACCCGAAAATAGAGAAAGCTCATTCATGGTTTCCTTATTCGCGTTCATCCGTGGTTGATTCTTTAGCCGTCCCAACACTCACACGGCATCAGTGGCGGATCGTTAAAAAGTTTGTATTGCGCGGCGTCGGCGACGGCTAGATGCGTCCACCTCCAATGCCGACCAAGCCCTTTAGTGCCAGTCAGCTTGCCAGAGGCACAGGCAGTTTCTTCAATCATTGCGGCTCTCGCAAAAAGTTCCGGATTGTCCAGAGCTAAGCGCCGTACCTCGCCTTTTTTGGACGATGGACAGAAGAAACACGCCGATTTGGGTGGCTCACAAAGTCCTGATTTAGAGATCACCTCGCGGCAGTCGTTCCTAGTCCACCCCCACGCGATCAACGGATATTCGTTAATAAACCCCTTGTCTGGAGATGGCTTTGCGCGCCGCTTCTCGTCGGCGTCAAAGCCCAGCAACCGCGTGACAGTCGAAACTTCGCGTAATGCCATCCATTGCCATGCCATCCATTGCCGCATGTACTCAATCTGCGGGCGGATCTTCCACTTCTCGGAACACGATCGGCCTCCATACGCTGGCGACGGCAGTACCGCCTTTCGTAAGCACTCATGTTCCAATGATGCGTCATCACACTTGTACCGCACGGTTTCGATCGCCGGAAAACCATTCGCAACGAGCCACGTCGAAAAGCTATCACGGTATTTGTATGTGGCAGGCTTTTCTCCACCAGTATCGGCAAAAAGGATTTTGTCTGGCGGTTCGCTTCTAGCCACTAGCCCAATCAGTAACGCCGTGGAGTTCACGCCAGCGCCGTATGCCACAAAAGTACTCGTCATGTCATTTAATTCCCTTGAAGTTTTCGTCGTCGTGTTTTCCTACCCGCGTTCATCCGTGTTCATCTGTGGTTCATTTCCACCACTACACTGGTTCAAACATCGTGCATCCAACCAACTGCACCGGCTCGGCCATCGCCGAGCGGCTGATCCGGTTGGTCCCGAGTTGCAAATCCTTAACTCGAAAACAACGCAACGCATAATCCCCGGTCGAGGCCTCGAAATAGTTCCCCTCGATTCGCACGTTGTAGGAGCTAGCCCCGAGCGGCTCGACGCCGCCGACCCGCAAGGGGTTGGACTGTCCCTCCAGCACGTTGTCACAAATCGAGACCGACGTCCCGGCCACCGAAATCCCCTCGTGATTATGCCGCACGTAAGAGTCGCGGATGTGCAGCGAGTTGATCCGTGCGTCGTCGAGACACCAGATCCCGCGGCGGTTCATTTCGATGTTGCAATTGGTAATCCGCACGTGGCCCGCGATCTGTGCCTCCGTCGTCAACACGCGCGCGAACTGCACGCCCGTACTAAAGCGGCTGATCGCGACGTCGTCGAGCCGCAGCCGCGAACAGAACGGCGCACCGCGGACCGCCCGCACGCTCACGCCGGCCCCGGTCCGTGCCAGCGGATTGCCCGATCGGAACGTGTCGCGCCGCAACGCCAGGTGTTCGACGGTCACATTGCCCCACGGCCGCTCGTCGCTCAACACCAGCGCGCCGTTGTCATGGTCGGCCACGATCACGGCCGGCTGCCGGGTGCCGAGCGTCGCATGATCCTCGAAGGCGTGGTTGTCCAGCCCCACGTCGCCGAACAGCCGCACGCCGTACCCATGGACGCAGAGCCGCCACGTGGTCCGGTAGGCCCCGGCCGGAAAATAGACGGCCGCCCCACCGCGTCGTGCCGCCTCGTCCAGCACGCGCTGGATCGCGGCCGTATCGTCGGCCCGCCCATCCCCGACGGCACCACCACGCAACACGTCGAGATAAGAAAACCGCGGCGTCTGAATCCTGGCTCGTCGTTTCAATATGATCGCTCCTTGGTTGATTTGCGTAGTTCCCTACTGAGGTGAGAGTACATTCTCGCGGCAACCTCAACAGGCAGGTCGCGGCCCCGCCCCGGGCCACCGCATACGATCTCCCTGCCATCCCGGAGCGTAAATCGTGCCCACGAACTCCATCCATAATCGAACTCGCCTGATTCCACCGTCGCGTGCCGCAAGACAACTCGCTCCCGACGCCCGTCGTTTGGTGTCGCCCGTACTTCGGCAAACCACCGCCGCAACGATCGTAATTCCACCAACCGCTCCCGGTCGGCACACGTCCGGCGTTTTGGCATAACATCACCTCTATTCGCGTTGATTCCTTGCTTCCGCCCCTCCCCGGCAGCCCGTCCGTGGACCGCCGGGGAGGCTTGGTATTGAGCCTCACGCGGCCGGCGGGAATTCCGGGACACATGGGTCGGTGGGGCCGGCATCATCGTCGGCTAACAATTCGGCCGCGTCTTCCTCCGCCTCCGGCTCCTGCCGATACTCCGGGTGATCTTTGAAAAACTGTGGGACGGCGTCTTCGATGACCGTCTGTTTGGCCGGGCCGATGCCGGTGACATCCTTGGCCCAATACGTGGCGTCCTTTTTCATCTTGTCGATCAGCCGGCCGATCGTATCGAGGCCCCCGTCGGCCAGGTTGGTAGCCGCCGCCCCCGGGATCGATAGATCGGCAACCGAAAGATCCCGCCAAGCGTCTGAGATGAAATGCTCATTGACCTCCAGGCAGCCGTCACCACCGTCGCCGTCGTTGTTGCCGCCATCGCCGTCGCCGTCAGCCGCTCCCGTGCCGGGCAGTTTGCGTTGGGCGGTTGGGCCGTCGTCGATGAACTCACACAACGCCTCGACGGCACTGTCGTATCGCTTCTTGGACATTGAGGCGTCCGACTTGTGCCCCTCCCATGTCACCAGAAAAGCGCCGACCTTAATCGACGCCTCTCGAATCGCCGCATAATGCTCGACCTCGATCCGACTGAGGCCCTGCTCTTCGACCGCTTGCTCCTCTTCGGCCTCCGGTGCCTGTTGCGTTTCCGCGTCGGCTTGCGGCTCCTCGACTTCCGATTCCGTGGGCCTGGTTTTTTCGCTCATCGTTCATTCCTTTTCGATTGGGTAGGTAAAAAAGTCCGTGCCTCTTCCGTGTTCCTAAAGCGTCTTGACGATGACGCGCACGTGATAATGCGACCCCCATCGCTTGTGCAAGCAGACGGTCACACCCTGGGAGTCGTCCTTCCATAGCACGCCGGTCAGGGCGTCCTCGACGGCCCGCGCGAGCTTCACCACGTCGGGCCGCTTGGTCGGGTATTCGGGCGCCGAGGCCTTGAGTTTGCCCGCGTTGCGGCCCGTGCCATACTGGTCGTTCGGTCGCGGCTTATAAAACCAAAGCTCAAGGCGGATCGGCCCGGCAAGCAGTTCGCCCGTGTAGACCTTCCGTGCCTGCTGGGCGACGGCTGCCATCCAGTCGGCCGTCTTGGGGTTGGCGTGTTTGGCTCGCGTGAGGATGCGCCCGGTCTTTGTCCGCACGAGGCCCCCTTGTTTGTCCAAGACCGGAAAGGTCGCCTTGGAGCCGGCAGGCAGGGCTTCACCAACCACGTCGAATTCGATTATCATTGTGCGGCTCTCTTTTTCATGGCTTTCTCTGCCGCTTCGCATAACCTGCCTATTCTTATCAGGACAGCTTCATCTGAATATGGCGATATTCCGTTGGCGTAGGAATGGATTGCGCCGATTGCTGCGTGTAGCTCGTCTCGCTCTGACCGTAGACGTGTAGTCTGCCCAACCAGAAGGCAGCCTACGCATTTATCTACGCGGTTTCTCTCGTTGTTGGCCTGTATTTCGCGAACCTGCCGCTGTGATATAGCCATCAGTTTTCCCCTTGCCGCCTTAGCGGTTCAAAATGGGATGTTGGTTTGCTGTTGTTGCGGTTGCTGTTGACCGGATTCCTTGACTCGTACCTCCGCCCAGGCGACCAGGCGACCTTGTTCGGCCGCGTCTTCCATCTGGCCGATGACGTAGCGCTGTGCGCCGTCCTCCCAGCGATGCAGGGGCAAATGCAATTTGTCATCGAACGTCGTCATCTGCCGCGCGAAGTAGCCACGGCCCGTCGAACAGGTACAGGCGACCGTGGTCTGGTAGAGCGTGCCGTCGTCGCCCAGCTTGAGTTTTTCGATGGGGCCGCGGCCGAGTGCGTAGCGGATCGACACGGGGCCCCAGACGATGCGGCAGCCCTCGTCGCGGCAAAGGTCGCATTGGTAAACCTGTTCGCCATCTTGGTAGACCTGTTTCGGATAGATGCTTCCATGGCTGCGGACCTCACTCTTCGCGATCTTGGCGACCACCGCGAAGTGCCGGCCGTAGCCGAGTGAAGTTTTCTTGCCGACCTCCTGTTGACTCAAGAGGTCGCTTGCCGCTTCGAGTTCCTTGAGCGTGTACCAATTGAGCTGCTTGTACCAAACCGCCATCTGCTCGGCGTAATCCTTTTCGAGTTCCGTGCCGCTTCCCGACGGCGGCAGCTTATCCAGGAAGGCCGGCTTCATGCCGGGGAACAGCGCGAGGTGATACCGCAACCACTCACGGAATTGTTGGCCGTCGATCCGTCCGTCGCTCATTGGTTACTTCTCCCCTGGGAGTTTGAAGTCGGGCAGCCGGGTCGCGGGCTGCTGTTTCGCCTGCCCGGATCCCCGGCCCGAGTTCTGCGATCGCGTAAGCCAGCCGGTCAGGAAGGCGGGCATCCCGTTGTGTGTCTTGCGCTTGGGCGGGTTGTCGACGCACCACTGACGGGCGGCGCGCATCTCGGCTTCGACGTCGAGGCCCGGGAACGACGTTTGGTATTCGGCCAGCTTGGCCTCGGTGAGATTCCAGACCTTCAGGCGGCTCTTGCCCGTGATTGGAAAGTCCAGAAAGACCGGCGAAGGCGGCGGGGTCTCGGACGCCTTGGCGGCCGGGATTCCGCAAGACTCTACGTTAGTAGAGTCCTTTCTTTTACTCTTCTCTCCTCTCCTCTCCTCTACTGCGCCTGCGTCACGCACCGAGCGTGACGGTTTTGCGTGACGCTTTTTGGCCGCCTCCTTAGCCCTGTAATCTCTGCTACGTATAGCGTCTTGTGCCCTTTTCTTGGCCGTCTGACCCATGTACCGCTCGAAGTTTGGTATCGACAATTGACCGTCTTCGGACGTCATCCAGCCGACGTCGATCATCGCTTCGCAGAAGCCCGTCACGCCAATGAAGCGATTCAGAAATGACGCCGTCACGCTCAGTGCGTGACCGTTTCGCGACTGTTCCGAGACCCAACTCCAGAGCCGGCAGAGCTTCCCCACTGTATGGTCTTCGTCCACACAACTCGTCGCGTCGGTGATCGCAATCACCGCCGGGTCTTCGTGTAGGTCATTTCGTTTTTGGATCCAGTCGCCCGCCATGGCTTTTTTCTCGCGTCAAACAAGGATCGATTCGGGGGTGGCCGCCAGTTGCCGGAGTGCGTCGTTCTCGCGTTCGAGTTCGCCGATACGATACTTCGCCTCACTAAGCTCCCGTTCAAGCCGCTCAATGTCGGCTAGTGTGGCCGTCCGCCGCGTCGGCTGGGGCTTTTCGTCGTTTGGCTTCACAGCGTCGGCGACGATCGTCTCGTACATCGTCGAGAGGTCGCCCGACTCCCATTGCGACGCCTCAGGGAACTGATCGAGCATCGCCCGAAGATCCAGGAACGGGCTACGTCCCTCCGGGCGGATCACGAACAGGTGGACCGCGTAGCCGTCCAGCACGTCGGTTGCCTCTTCCTCACTGCCGATCGACCCAAGGAACTCCGCGTCGTCGTAGACGGCCACCAGGAGCCGAGCGATGTTGAACGCCGCCTTACGGCCGTGGGCAAGAAGCTGATTGGCTTCGAGCAACGCTTGCTTCCACTGCGGCACGGTCGCTTGTGCTTCGCTTTGTTTCGACGTCATCAAGACACCTTCTTTCTCGTTTGAAGTAGTGCTGGTACGGTGCGCAATCGCTGCACACCTTTCGTTTTGTGCCGACAGGCACGTTGCATCCGGGGCAATAATTAACGGAATCCAAGTCCGCCTCCTGTTCTCACCTATAAACGAACACGCCTCTCCACCGCCACATGGCAGCCCCCACGGAAATCAAGCCCTGTTCTCACCTATAAACGAACACGCCTCTCCACCTTACTGGGCTGCGCGTCGGCCATGCCTATCCCTGTTCTCACCTATAAACGAACACGCCTCTCCACCTCATCCGACGTAACCCTTGGGCACCTCACCACTTGCACCCGAAACCTTCGGACAAAAGCCGCGATTCTCGTCGCGGATCTCCAGCACGACGCCCGTTTTTTCCGCGTTCCGTTTCAGCAGTTCCACGAACTGATACCAAGGCCAACTGCCCGGACGAAACGCATTCTCCGGCACGCCGGCCGTCTCCAGGAACCGCGTGCCCCCAGCCCCGTCGACCGGCCGATACAACACCAGCCGCCCGACGCCCGCATGAACGCATCGCCCGATCGCGTTCTTCGCGTCCACCTGGTTCCGCGTCTTGGCAAAGTCGGCCATCTGATTGGTCAACCGCTCGCTGACTTGCACCGGCAGCGCGCCCCGTTTGCCCACGTTCCGTCGCATCGTCAGCCGGTCGCGCTCTTTGCGGCTCCATCGCTGGATCATCAAGACACGCCGCCGATACGCCACGTCGCGGCCCCGTCCGCCATGTTGACGCGAGCGGCCGTCAAGCCGCAACCGCCACGGCTTCGACCGGCCGGGAAACAAAAACGCCGTGCGGCCCGCATCGAGTTCCGGCTTCGGTTGTTTTGGTCGCGCGTAGGTTAAGTGGATATACCAGCCATCCCGCTTCTTGCAGAGCGTCACCGCCGACGACACGAACCCTTCGGTCTTGTCGCGGAACAACGCATTGAGCAGATCGCGGAGTTTCTCCGCCTTGTGATGCTTCGTCGCCAGTTCGCAGACGTCGATCGTCGAGGTGATCGTGCCGGTTCTCGGCCGCATCCAGCGATCGCAGAAGAATCGAACCTTCCATGCCTCGCCATCCACCGGCGGTATCCACTGGACCCGATCCGGCCGCAACGCGATTGCGTGCCCCCGTTGGTAGCTACACTGTTGCACTTCGCCCCGATCCGATAACTGCCAGAGCCAGCGGTTGAACGTACTGTTGGTCGCCTTCTGCGACCGCATCAACTGTTGCCGTTTTTGGATCAGGGTCGACAATACGCCCGTGTTGACCGACTCGCAAACTTCCCGCAACGCGGGCGCGAGCCGCTTCGCAAAATCTTTGGGCCACGGGTCGGCCTCCAGTTTTGGGGCCTTGCCACGCTCTTTCGTCGGCAGCTTCGCCCAGGCCGTCCGCTCTTCGATAAACCGCCGAGCCGCCTCATCGTGACCACGGCCCGTCTGATCGACCAGCCAGAGCCGCTGCAACCGGTTCATCGCCACGGCACATTGCCGCGAGACTTCGGCCCACGCCCGGTATCGCTCGACTCGCCACGACTTGCGGGTGATTTCGGCAAGGTCGCGACCTTGCACGGCGACGGTCTTTACGTCGATCTCGACGTTGTAGATCTTGATCTGAATGGTCGCCACGTCGCCGTCACTGAGTTTCGTTTTCTTCTTTTCCTTTGCCATGAGTTCCTCCGAAAAAATGCCGCCCTCCGGGGAGGTGAGGCCCCGAAGGGCGGCTAGGTGAGTGCGGCGGAGTCCAAAATCTGCGGTCGACGCATCGACCTTAACGATTCCGGTTATCCGCCTTTGGCCGACAGGTCGGCCTCCAACGCGCGAAGCGTGTTTCCTAGTGTTTCGTTCCGTTCCAAAAACCCGCGACAACCGACCGGCGGATTGACAGAAACCGTCCGGCCGCCGCGGAAACCCACCGGCTACACACCGGCGGCTACTACCGTTTCAGTTAGCCGCTTCCGCTTCGGCCGCTTTCGCTTCGAGGGCTGCAAACTGTTTTTCCGTTTCCGCGTCGAACAATGGCGCTTCCTCGCCGAACACCTCCGCCCGCAGCGGCCCGTCTGTAGCTTCGGCCGAGACGATCACTACGCCGTGCTCATGGGCACAGTCCAAGAGTTGCCGCTGATTGGCCGGGTTAATCCCCTCCCAATTCTTTTGTGGCAGCGGGATCACTCCCATCTGTCCGTCGTCTTCCTTTCTGAGTCGCCGGATAGCCTCCAGGATCGCCAGGCGGCACCGCGTGCCTTCCGAGCGTTCATGGAAGGGAACTTCCCCCCGGGTCGGATGCGTCGTCACCAGGCGGCCATGGCGGACCGTCAAGGTATCGCTGTCGACCAGCCGGGATAGTACGTCGTCCGTGCCGTCGGCGGCATTGGCCCAAACCTCGGCCGACTCGCGAGCCTGCTTGGCGTCTTCTATGTGCCGTTTTCGCGCGTCGTCCTTTTCTAACGCCTGCCGAACTAAAACGCCCTTGTCGTTGGCGGCCTTAGCCGCAAGCAGTTGTCGCGACGCTTCGGCCATCGCCTCTTCGCTGGGAGACTCGACGTCGCCGGCCGTATCGATCGCCTCGCGGCATCCGGCCAGTAGATTGTCGTGCTGAACGGCCTGGTCGCGATGATCGATCGCCTGATCGTAAAAATGCCCGGCGTCTTTGGCTACGTCGGTAACCGCGTCGAGTTGTCGCTGGGCCTCATCGACCGCGTCGAATGCGTTGGCCTGTCGCTGTGCCGCCTCGTCGAGCGTTTCCTTGGCGGCGGCAACAGCCTCCTCCGCGCCTTCGACCGTTAGGCCCCGGTAATTCGCCTCGACCTCGACAAGCTGTAGACGGGACTTATCGGCACGCTTGACCGCCCGAGCCGCGACGTCCCGTTGGGCGTTCATGGCGCGGCCCTCTTCCATCGCCGTCTCAAGTTCGGCCTGGAGGATTTCGGCATCGTGGGCGGCCGTCAGGTCGGTCTCGCCGATCGCTTCGCGGCAAGCGGCTTCGTGTTGCTTGGCACGGCCGGCCGTGTCCTGGCATGAATTCCTCGCGGTAAGGAACACCCGGTGAATCCTGGCGGACATTTCGACCGGACAATCGGTCGCCATTGATTCCGGCGACACAACTTTATCGAACGCCTCTTTCCCGCCGACCAGTTCGTAATACGGGCTCACGTCCGCCTCGGCGCCCGAGAGTCGTACGCACGCCTTGATTCGCACCGCATCGGCCTTCGCGGGATCTTTGATCCCCGGATCGATAAGAGTGCCAATCGACATGCTGTCTTCCAGCGTGGCCACGGTGACGTGTCCGTTTTCCGTCGCCCGCTTCCTAATCGTGACCGTCGCGCCTAGGCCGGAGATCGACCCAACGGCGGCCAGGTTACTACAGGCAAACGGGGCGGTCCTGTCTCCCGTCAGCCGCCGTACCGCGTCGACCATCCGCGTTTTGCCGCAGTCGTTCTCGCCGCGAAAAAGGACAACGCCGGACACGGGAAGGTGGGCCTCGAAATACTCGATGCCCCTGATATTACGGACTGTAATTACCGCCCTTTTTTTTTCTGCCACGCTCATGGCTTCCTCCGTTTTTGTTGACGTTGTTGTTGACGTTGAAGTTGCTCGTAAGCCTCTTGCCGTTTCATTCGTGCATCCGGCCGATTGCCCCAGTTGCCCCCTTCGTCCGGGTCGTCGTCGAACTGCATTTTGCACTCTCCACAGTAATACCATCCGCCGTGCGACACCGTCTCTTTCGATTTACAGCAAGGGCAGGGAGGGATCACGGCCCGATCTCCCTGAGTTCGACGGCGAGGAAGTCGGACGCCACCCACATGACGCCGGCCGCATCGCGGCACGCTTTCCACGGCAGATCTACGCCGTCGGCCGACCACCGCAGAGTGTCGACGACAAACCGGCCATCACGAACGGCGCAGACGCCGCGAGGCTTGTCCATCCTGGGGCCGGAGATCACGGCGAGTTCGACGTGAACAGTCGTGACAAGGTCGCCGGTGGCGTCGCCGCGCGGCCGCCGGTCTAGGCCGGACGACTCGCTGCCGTCGTCGCCAAAAGCCAGCGTGCCGGGGAGTAACTGCCCGTCGCTTACTCGCTTGTAGCACCGGCCCCGCAACGGCTTGATGCCGGGCTCCTCGGGCTCGGGCTCCGGAGCCGGCTTGGCTTTCTTTGGCGGCGACAAGAACAGCTTCGGCAGGCAGTCGGCCGGCGAGCCGTCAGAGCATCGCGGCACAACCAGCCGAGCGACACCGCCGAGCAGTTCATCGAAGCGAAGATGCTCCTGACATCGAGGCGGTTTGCCGATCTCCTTTATGACTAGGGTAAACATGCCGTCGGTTTCGAGAATGGTAATTTGTCGCATCATCACTTCACTCCGTTGGGTTTGGTAGATTGATCCACTTCGCACCGGTCAGCACGTCGTCGGGAATGTTGAACATCCCTTGTGCCCCGCGATACAGAATGGGCGTCACAAGCCGTTTCACGTTTTCAAGTACCCACATATACGGCCCTTCGGCGTGTCTATGACCCCAGACCCACGCAAGATGTTTCGGTATCGACAACATGCCACCGCGACTTAGGCAAGTCGTCAGGTTCGCTTGCCCGACAATCGCACCGAACGGCATTTTGTCGGGCACCTCACGGTGCCACGAATTCAGCCACTTGGTCGACTTGCCCGCGTGGATCAACAGCGGGCCGGAATAGCCCGTGTGCCACGTCCGGTTTTCGATCCGCTTGCGGATGTCCGGCGGCATGCCTTCCCAGCCGACGATTAAACTGGCGTAGGGCTGGCAGACGGTAATCGCTTTCATCACTTCACCTGCCCCCTTCGTTTCGTGCAGAGGTCCATAATCTGTTTCTTCGATTCCTTCGTAAGCCTCGCGTCGACGCCCGCGCCTTTGGCGATCCGCCCGACGTCCGCTATAGTTACGTCGCCCCCGAGCGCTTCGATGTATTCGTTCACGATCGCGCCTTGATGCTCGACGTCAATCTCCTGTTCGACCGGAGCCGTATCGGCCGGGCCGTCGAACAGCGTTGACTGCTCGACACGCCTGTTGCCGACCGACGTCGACGGCACGTCGATCGCGTCGTCGACCTCACCCTCGGGTGTCTGGGCCGTGTGGCCGATCGTCGCGCCAACCAGCAGATCGTAGATGTCGCGATACATCTTTCGCGTGGCCTTGCCGAGGATCGCGTCGAGGCCCAAGCCCGTGTTGACCTTGACGATGATCCGGTTGTCGATGACGCCCTGGTCGGGCAGTTTTTTCTTGATCCGTTCGAGCCGCATGGCCACGCCGTTAAGCGTCCATGCGGCGACGAACGGCACAAAGGCCACGTCGCCGGCTTTCTCCGGCGCACTTGGTGCCGCTTCGAGGCTGGCGATGCCGGGGAACTCGCGGACCTTGCGGATGAAGCCCGCCTTCGCGCCGTAGAATCGCCCGGCGATGATGTTGAATTCGTTGCCGACCGGCGCGAAGCCCCGCAGCGTCGCCTCGATGACGACCTGCTTGATGGTCTCCAACGGATAGCCGCCGGTGGTGTCCTTGTCTGTCATGAAGCCGAGCGGACTGCCTTGTAGGAGCATGATGTCGGCCATCATTTCCTCGGTAATCATGTCGCCGATCTGCCGATAGGCCGCCGCCATGGCGAATGTCCGGCCGAAGTCAGCGCCACCATGCACGACGGCAAGACTGCATTCGTCGACGATCTCTTGGATTGCCGTCAGTGCCGCCTGGTCGACGCGGATGTCGAGGGCAGACGGCTTGTCGGTGGTTTGTAGTTCGCTCATGGAATCTCCCATTCGTTTGAGTAAGCCCAGTGCGGCAGACGCAACGTCAGCGCATGCCTGCTGTAGGGGCTGGTCCAATCGTCAGTTAAAAGGCGATGCGCAAGGTCGCAGATTGCCTGTCGGTTTTCTTTCTCGCCGAGTTCGATGTCACTGGGCATAAGCTCGGCGTACACCACGACGTCATACGGTTCGGCGTTTTGAATCGCGACAAACGCGAACGTCGAGACGGTGCCGAACTTGCCCAGCCGATTGATGCCGTCGAGATAGAACGCGGCTTGCCGGTAGTAGCGGAAATCAAAGCACGCCCCGGAGAACTGCCGCGGGCGTGGATCCCGGCACGTCTTGACCTCGACGGCAACCGCCCGATCAGCAACGGCCGTGACTCGATCCGGCCGACACCGCAACAGCAGTCCGGTTTCCGGGTCGGTCCACGCGATCGTGTATTCGTTGACGCCGTCGCCTTCGAGCAGTCGCATGGCGTCTGAATTCGCCCGGGTGTTCGCGAGCATCCGGGCGATCTGTATTTCCCCTTTGGCGTCGATGTGAATCAGCCCGGCGTGCTCCTCTTTCCACGCGGTCCAATCCTTGCCCTTCTTGTGCCCCTGGGCGTTGAGTACGTCGTCGGGGATAACGACGGCGAGACCCTCGATTCCTTCGGGGTCGAGCAGGCAGGCATGGATGATCGTCCCTAGGTCGAGCTCCCATGAAGTTTTCCGCGAGAATTCGCCCGTGATGTGGCGACCGTGAAACAACGCCGGCTGATCCGGCAAGAGCTTGGCCTGACTGTGCGACCATTCATCCCGAGCGTGGTATTCAGCGAGCGTGCAATCGATGTGTCTGGCGTCGTTCATGGGTCTCGTGTCCGTTTCATTGTCTTGACCGCCGCCGCAACAACGTCGCGGAGCGTCCACTTGCCGGGCAAATTCAAGTGCGGGGCACGCGATTCACGATTGCGATAGATCCGCCGATTACCCGGGTAGATGTTGATGCTCCACTTCGGGCCGATAAGCCTGTAGTGCGACTCGGAGCACTGCCACAGTTCCATGCCGTATTCGGCCGCCAGTCGTTCGGCCTCCAGGAACATCTCGCTTGCGCTGTCGCGACGTTGCTGTTTTTCCTGTTGATCCGCTTTGCCGAGCTCGCGATAGATGTCAGTCATTTCGTTCATTGGACTCTCCGTGAATGGCGTCGTAGACTTCTCCCCGGTGAACGGGGATTTCCCTCGGTGCCTCGATACCGAGTCGCACCTTGTCGCCGCGAATCTCGACGACGACAATCCGAATGTTGTCGGCGATTCGGATCTGTTCGTTCTTCTTCCGTGATAGCACCAGCATAGTGCAGCCTCCGTTAAAAGGCGGGTCGGCCCGCGTCATGCAAGCCGCTCCGCGTCGTCCGTGCTAGGCGGGAATCGTTCCCGCTCCGTTGCGAGCCGGCGTCGTGCCGGCCGCGTCCGTCAATTCTCGATATCAGGTCTCTGCCGCATCGGGTGAACGCACAACTAAAATCACGTCCGCCAACTCTCGCAAGCAATCGCCGCACAGATGAGCGACCACGCCTTCACGCCTTGCGCGCTCTGACATCACCTCATCGGGGTCGGGCGGCCTAATCCGACACGGTGACGCGCCGCCGCAATGACACCTCGCGCACTTGCTAACCACTCGCACGATCGCCTCCGGCCGGTCTGCTGGCGAGTTGCCGCCGTCCGTGCCGCCGAATGGAGTCGGCAACCTCTTTTCGGTGAATCGGCACCTCGCGTGGTGCGTTGAATCCCAGGCGAACTCTGTCGCCCTGAATGCTAAGCACGACAACCGTGATGTCATCGCCGATTTCAACTTCCTCATTGGTGCGTCTCGATAGTACGAGCATTGCTGTACTCCCATGAAAAACGCCGACAGCCTCCTTGGGATCTCATCCGTCATGCCCGCCCCAATGAAACGAAAAAACGCGACCCGCCCGGCGCCACACCGGACGGGCCGCGAACCCGCACTCAAAAGAAAAACGCCCACCGGCTGGGAGCCCGGGCGTTGAGTTGTGATTGAAAAAGACGCGACGGACAGGGTTGATTCTCTGCCGATGACTGTACGCTCATTGAGCCGCCGCGCGTCATTGCGCCGCCGCGTAAGATTCAGAACGACGGACGGGGCAGTACGTCCACGGCTTGCGTTTGTCCGAGTGCTGCCGGATTGACGTAGAGTCGCGTCATGGAAAGCGAAGCGTGCCCCAACTGCTGTTGCGCGACTTCGATGGAAGAGTTGGCCGCGGTCAGCGTTGCCGTCGTGCGACGGAAACAGTGAAACATGCGGTAGCGATCTCGAGGCAAGTCGGCGGTTTTCAAGATTGACTTGAGTTGCGGCCAGACCTGCCGGCGGTTGTACGGATACGGCCAAACAAGCGGCCTGTCGGCGCTGTAATGCGCGGCCACCGCGGCTATCGTTTGATCCGACAGATTGATTTGCTGCTCGATTCGCGTCTTGGAAAAGACGGCGTTGAGCAAAACGGATCGCGCCGCCAAGTCGAGCTCGTGAGTTGCCACGTTCATCGCGGCCGACAGCCGAGCCCCGGTGTCGTAGAGAAATAGCACCATGCTCGACCACCACGACGACTTGGCAATCGGCAGCCCCCGCATTTCGCCTCGCATAGCACGGCAGGCGACCAGTAGCCGTTCGAGCTCGTTTACTGTCCAGTAGATGGGCAGCTTGCGAGGCACCGGGATCGTCGGGATGTCGACGGGCGGCGACGAGCAGTGGCCCTTGCGGTGTGCCCATTTCCAGATCGTCAGCACGTCGCCCCGCTCGCGCTTGACCGTGCGGGGCGACACTTGGCCGAGCCGTTTCGACAGCCAAGGCAAGACAAGTTCGTCCGTCAGGTCGGCGACGTGGACCGGTTCCAGATAGAACCGTTCGAGCGACCTGGCCGCAATGGTGTACTGTTCGATCGTGCTTGCCGCCAGCATAAGGCGGTGAGGTACGTAGACCTCCGCAACGAAATCGTGGACCAACATAGGGGTAGACTATATCTTCCCCCGGCATCCGATCCGGCAATGCGAGGGAGCGTACATACCCCGCAAGTCCGTATCTTAACTGTAGTATATTTTGCGGGTTACCGTACACGCAAAATGGGTGCAGCCGTGCCAAACACATAGAGTGCCTGCCGATCGTCCGGGTTGTGCAGGATGCACCCGGGTCGCCCGAGAGAGGGCTAGAGGGTGCTACAAACTGAGTTTCTAAGCCCAGCGGCTACGTAGTTCGCAGCCATCAACTACAAGGCAATCTACCACGTTCGTTGAGAATTGCAATAGGGGCCTGCGGGAAATCGCCAGAAAATCCCCAGAAAGGCTCAAGTATCGCGAGAGGCCCCCAGGTTCCTAGGGGTTTGCGCCGCCATCTTTTTTTCGGAAAGTCGGATTTCCGCGTGGCGGCGGGACGAATTCGTGGGCGTCGGTCTGCTCGATGGCCCAGCGGTTGCCGAACAGCTTTGCTGGGAGGAGTCCCATCCGGACGTATCGCCAGACCTGGCTTTTGTCGCGGCCTATTACGCCGGCGGCCTGTGGGATGGTGTAATATCCAGGTAAGGTGCTTGCCACGTTCATTCCCCCATTGTAAAACAAACCTTGCGAATTGCAACCCGTAAAGCCACGGCAGGCGTTAGAAAAGCCTTTGTAGCATTTTGGCCCGGCGGCCCTCGCGGGTACGCCCGTCTGCCGTGACTTTTGCAAACAAAAAGCCCCACGCCGAATCGACGTAAGTCCTTTTGTCGTAACGAGTGCCGAAGAGAGGATTTGAACCTCCACCTCCCGAAGGAGACTAGGTCCTGAACTCATTGAGGGTTTTCACCCCGGGGCGAACGCACACCTAGTGCGTGAAAAACCCGGCCTCTTGACCAGACTTCGGTCCTACGGCAAGTCGAGATTCAGCCGTGGAAGAGGCGGATCCGGCTTGCGGCCCGCCCGGGATCCGATAGACTCCGGGCGTCGGATCCCGGGATGATCCGGCGGGCCGTGGTCGGATTTCCGGCTGCGGCCTTTTTCGTGGGGCAGGGCGACTACCGTAGATTGCCGCCGGCCCGGTTCCTCTCGGCCGCCTGACGCATCGTCTCGACGTCGGCGGGCGTGGTTGCAGGAGGTTCTGCCGGCGGGACTATCTCGGCCGTCAGGATCGGCTCGGAGTCCCTCTTGGACCTCTGGAGCTCTTCGCGGATCGAACGGAGTTCGTCGGCGATGTTGCTCAGGTGAAGCCAGAACATGATAAGCGGGGCCACAAGGAACCAGAGGCCGAAGGCGGCTCCGATGGCCTGGTATAGGTTCCGCTCCATGAGGACGGCGAACACGGCAAACGCCGCCGCTACCGCGAAGAGGGCCAGACTTACGCGGAACATGCCGTCGGCGGTTTCCTGCTTGAATCGCATGAGATCCCCCTATCGCAACCAAAGCCACCGAATCAGCCCGACAACCAGGCCGGCGGGCACGATCCACCAGAAGACGACTTCCGCGATCCGGCCCCCGGGGCTGTTGATTCCCATGCGGTCCATTGTGCGGCGTTCGAGTTGCCGAGGTCAAGGGGCCCCCGGTCTAGCGGGGCCAGTGCCGGCGGTCGCAATCCTCGGTAGCCAGGGCCGCCTTGTCCAGCGTAACGAACCGCGACGGGCCGACGTTGCAGCCGCAAGCCTTGCAGAGGCCGCGATCCGGATCGAAGAGCCCCGACGGACAGACCTGGCAGACCGCGTGACAGGCGACTCGCTGAGTGGGCGGCCGCAGGGGCTCGCCGGCCCGGCGCCATTTCTTCAGGGCGGCCCGCCAGTGAATCAACCGCGTGATGTTGTTCGGCGTCCGGATCTCGACGTCGACCGCACGCCGAACATCGATCGCGTCGCCTTCGAGGTCGGCCGTCAGTTCGCGGAGTTCGATGGCTAGGGCGTCGGATCGCTCGGGGCAGTTGTGCGGCAACGGAGCGACCGCACGGACGGTGAACCCGCAGGCCGAGCATCGCCAGACGTTCTTGCCGTCGACGCGCTCGAACCGGCAACGGTAATCGGCGGGATTCATTCCGGGTAGCCCCCGGGCGTCACGACGGCCGTCGGTGTGGGATCTTCGCCCGAGACAAACCACGTCGATTGATTGGAGTCGTAGACAAGCGTGTGGCTGCCGGAACAGCAGCCGAACTTCGCGCCTTCGGCCAACTCGAACTCCAGCACAAAATACATATAGTCGCCGCCGGGTTCGTTGTAGACGTGAAGGATGAGCCAGTACTGTTCGGGAATGCCCACGTCGCGCACGAGCCAGAGCCGCATCAACGCGAACTCATCGCCCGGCGTTTCGTAATACTCCCAGAGGCAACTACCCCACTCGCCCGGCGGCAGCGGGAGGTGCGTTGCGGTCGGCTGGAAGAGGACTAGGGTGATTCCATCAAGAGCCGGGTCGGGCATGTCGTCGAGATTGATCGCCCACGGGATCGTCGTGTACTTTTCACACACGCCGCAGAGTGCAAAGTACTCAGTACTGGGCAACCAGTCAGCGAAGGTTGAATGCGGAAACTTCAGGCAGCCGCAGTTCGGCGTGCAATCCACCATCGAAGCCTCGGTATGGAAGAGCATAAATCGCCCAAATCGCGGGTGCGGTGTATTCCAGAAATCCCCGGCGCGTTGCGACGCGATAATGAAGGCGTTCGGGCCGTCGTCGGGGTGGTGGATGTCGAGGATCGACTGGGGGATCTCGGTATCGGCCAACGCGCCGACCCCAAACCCGCCGCGGCTCGAAGCGATAGGTGCGATCGGCGAGGCAGCCAGCAGCAAGCGACCCCCACACCATTCCTCGTTGTCGGTGTACCACATCAAGTCACGGGCATAGATAGTCACCTCGCCGAAGTAGCTGTGCGAGATTGGCGTCGAAATAGAGGCGACAATCTCGCAGTCACTCCACTGGAGCATGATGTACATGGGAGTCCACGGCTTCATATTCCAGAGGCCGACGGTGGTTTGCAGTAGGGTATCGACCCCGTCGACGCGCTGAAACAGCGACGCCTCCCACGCCCATCGCCCCGGCATCGCCTCGCCCTGGTAGCGATCCGCCGCCGTGTAGGCGACTGCTGAAACCTCGTATTGCCCCGTGTCCGGATTAAGAATAACCCAGATGATTCCAACGTCCTTTTCTTGAACCGGCGTGTCGAGCGACTCGCCCAACGCAATCTCCAGGAAGACGTAGTTATTGGCATCGACGTAGTTGCCGACGACCTTGACTTCCGTGCCTTCCTTCCAGGGCTGCGCGTTGACGGTCACTAGGCCGCTGTTATTGGCCGCGCTGGACGCCGCGGCGATCATCAGGCTATTCGCCTCGGTCGGCTCGTAGCCGACGCCGACGGTTGCCGGGTTACCAAGATAGTCCGTCCATGAGCCGGTCACGTCGTAGTGCTCCTCGACCGGCGTACCCAGCGGGATGACTCCGTAGTTCTCCCCGCCTTCGCCCATGTCCTCCCACCAGAGGATGTCCGTCCAGATTAGGCAGCCGTCGCGCTCGCAGCACGGTCCCTTTGCGGCCGTCCAACGAGAGATGCTTCGCGGAAGTGACGTCACGGCAGCCTCCCGTTATGAGCCAGCACAATCGGCGGCCGTCCAATACCACTTGCCGTCGAGGTGAATGGTTGCGATGCCGCGGACGAAACCGTTTGATAGCTGACTGTGGATACCCTGCCCGGAACGTATCATTGCCGGCGACCAGACGCGCTCGATAGTCGCATCGCCCTCGTTGACCCAGTCGTGATCGTGATAGACCCGCATCCCAACGTTCCGGTAACCGCTGAGCAGCCACGTATCGCTAGAACCCGTCGCGGGGTCCACGTACATGCGGCCGAAATGCCACGACGGGGTGAATACGCCAAGCTGCGCCAGCGCCCAGGCGACCGGCTCTTCGACCGTCTCGTCTTCCGGCTCGGCACACCAGAGGATCCGCGTGCCGCCGTAGGGCACGGCAAGCCCCGTTTGGTACGTCGTCTCATTTGAAAAGGGGATCCCGCACGACGTGACGTGTTGCCGCTCCCAGCCGCCGAGATTGATCCGCACCGGCACGACGCCCGACATCCAGGCGAGGCCGAACTTGCCGGCCGGAATCGAACCGGCCAGCACGGCCATTCGCGTGCCGTGCTGTTCGACGTCGCCCCAGTCGGCCTTCCATGCCAGGGCGGTTTGAAACTCCTGGAGGTTTTCCTCGGGCAGCGTGATCGGCTCGGTAAGCCCGATGACGTCAAACCGTTTCATGTCGGTGTCCGACGTGTTTTTGACGACGGCCATGCCGGCGGGCACGCCGCCGGACGGTTTGCCGGAAGGCAGTACGGCGTTGGCCGCGTCGGCAAACCGGTTGTAGACCGACGCCGGCATGGAGAATGGGTCGCCGGATTGGACGTGCTTCACCGCCATGGCTTACTCGGCGTCTTCGCGGATCGTGGCGGTAACCAAAAGCCCTTGTCCCTGATTGCCGCTGGAGCCGCTGACGGCCACGACAACCACGAGCGTGTCGCCGTCGAGCAGTGCGGTTGTCGTGACGGTTCCCGTCACAACCTCGCAATCGGCCTCCGACGCCGTGAAGTCGACGACGGCCGACAGGACGGACGCCGGAGAAGGCGACGCCTGCGAACACTTTTTCAGGTCGACGGAAAAGGCTTTGTCGCCGCCGTCGGGTGCGTCGATGCAGGTGACCTCGACGTCGATAATCACACCGGAGACGCCGCGGACCGTATGGATCGGCACGATGGCCGCGACGATGTCGGAACCGTCGTCTTGGCGGTAGGTCAGCGAGTGTTGGTGTTCGAGCTTCGAGGCGTCGATAGCGGCGTCGGACTTTATGGCGGCGTTGCCGATCGAAGCGGCCGGCGGCGAGAAGGTGGTCGCCGAAAGCGTGCCCTGAACCAGCAGGTCGCCGCGGTGGATGGATTGGGTGTTGGCCATGGATTGTTTCCTTTATGGCGTGTAGGCAGGCAGCAAAAGATTGTGATCGGCCCAGTAGAGGACCTTCTGGACGTAGACGGCCTCAGGCTTCTTGACCGTGCGGCTGGTGGCGTCGTCGTCGGTGGCCTCGTAGCGGACCCAGAGGTACTCATGGCCCTTCTTCGCGATGTCCTTGCTCCAGATCGGAATGGGCGAACCGTCCGACACGTCTTGCACCAACTGGCCGCAGTCGCCGATCTGGATGTCGGTGGCGTTCTCGGAGCCCTCGAAGAGCAGGGTCACCTTAATCCACGGATCCGACGCCTGCTGGACGTAGGTGCCGCCATCGAAGCGGCACTCGCCGATCGCGAAGTCGCGGAAGGCTAAGCTGTTGACCGTGCCCTTCATGGAGTAGAGCAGCCGCTTGTAATTGGCGGTCAACTGCGACGGATGCAGGACGTAGTCAAGTCCGTACTTATACGCCGGCGCGGGCACGTCGACGCCGACGATCGTGCCGTCGGCTTCGAGTCCGATGATGTCGTTGCAGGGCGGCGGGGTCTCGCCTTCGAGCCCGTAGACGCCGACCGTTTCGAGCGCTTGCGTGATGTGCGCCGTGCCGCCGGTGGTGTCGACGTTCTCGGTGACGTCGCCCACCTCGGGCTTCTTGCGGCGGCCGTACTGAACGACGGATTCCCAGACGCCCCAAGAGAGAACGTGGGTTTCGATCGACTGTTGAACCAGCCCGTCGTAGGTGCTCGGCGCGACGACAGCCACGGCCGCCCGGACGCCGATGTCATCCATTTCGTCGCCGTCGTTACAGATCACTTTGAAGATCAGGTCGGTTGACGGATCCTCGCTGTCGACGGCCGCACGGCTTTTGAAGTATTCTTCGACTTGAATGCTCATGGCTTCCCTTATCCCTTACCCAAAGACCAGCTTGCTACGGCGTGCGGTCCGATTTAGCGTGTCGATGCCGGCCACCATCCGCTTCGTGTTGTCCGCCACCCGGTCCATCGCCGACCCACCGCCCATCCCGCGGCCCGCTTCAGTGGCCGAGAACGTGCCGGCACTCGGGTCGGCTCGCTTGAACGCTTCGTTGCTGCCGGCCTGGATCTGTTCGATCTGGAGGTTAAGCCGCTCTTCGATCTTCCCGCGTACTACGGCGTCGGTGGTGTCGGCGAAACCTTGGTCGCGGTCGCGGGTCAGATGGGCGATCTGCTTTTCCGCGTCGGTCATGTCGGACATGTCGATCTCGATTCGAGCGATATCGTCGTCGATGTCGGCACGCTGGTTGATGATGGCCACACGCTTGCGCTCGGCGTCTTCGGCAGCCCGGGCCTTCACCGCCTGGGCGTCTTTCACGGCCCGTGCCTTCACCGCTTGGGAGTCCTTGAACGCCGCCTTGTCGGATGCCTGGAATTCGAGGCTGCGGGCCTTCTCGATGTCCGCAAGCTGCTTTGCACTCGCGCCGGCCTCTTTGGCCTTTGCGATTTCGTGCTTGTAGCGTTCGTCAATAAGTCCCTTCTCGCGGAAACCACGCTCCTCGATTTGCTGGAGCCGGAGTTGCTCGACTCGCCGGGCCCATCGCTCTTCATTGGTGGCGTTGGCGGCGGCCGCGACGGCGGCGCCCTGACCGGTTGCCGGGTCGGTGCCTTGACCGGTCTCCGTGTCGGTTGCCTCCTCGGGCAGCACGCCGGCAATCGCGGCCGGGTCGCCCTCCTTGAGGGCCGCAAGGCGGGCACGTAACACCGTCAGGTTGGTCGACACCGCCTTGACCTTATTACCAAGCTCATCGACTTTGCTGAACCCAGCCTTCGCGCCTTTGTCTGTACCAAATGAGCCTGCCGTGCCCACCTCATTCTTGAATGCGGACCACAAGCCGGTCGCCGACTCCTGCTCTTTCTTGAGTTCCTTGAGGTTGTTAACTTGCTCGTCAATGTCGTTCTGGATCTGCGCGGCGGCGTCCCGTCGCATCATGTCGTTGAGGCGTGCCTGCGCTTCGGTGGCACCTTCGATCTTGCCGGTTACCTCGTCAAGTGCGACACCCAGGGCGCCATAGCGAGGATGCAGGGCGTCGAGGATCGCTTGGGCCTCAGTCATTTCTGCATTAGTCAATCGCTGCTTGTCGGCCAGCTCAACCAGTCGATTCATGCGCTGGGCGTCGGACTGCCGCAGCTTGTCGCCCTCTTCGCGGGCCGCCCGCATCTCCTCGTTCAACTCGGCGGTCGACGATAGCATGGCATCCAAGGCAATGCCGGCCGCAACAGCAGCGACCGCGATGCCCGCAAAGACCAACACCACCGGGTTCGCCATCAGGAACGCGAACGCCACCGACAGTCCCTTGACCGCCGCCGTAGTGACGCCGATCGTGCTGGACAACGCACCCAGCACGGTCCCAATCCCAACCAGGGCCACACCCGCCGCCACTGTGGCCGCGCCGACCTTACCGAGCGTGATGAACAGTTCTTTGTTCTTCGATGCCCACCTGGCGAACGACTGGACCGCGTCGGCGGCTTGCGTTACCAGCGGAGTGACGACCGGCAACAGCGTCGAGCCGATTTCGGCCGCCGTGTCGGCGATGCGTCCACGTAGGGCTTTCATTTGGTTGGCGAAACTGCCGGCCGAACGCATCGCGTCGCCTTGGGCCGCCGTGGTGCCGGCCAGGATGATCGACCAGCGAGCCATCACCTTTTCTTGTTCGCTGGCCGCCTTGGGGTCGATGCCCTGGTAGAGGAGTTTCTGTTTGACGGCCGCCTCGGAGACGATGACGCCGTATTTCTTCATCACCTCGCCAGAGCCGGTCAGCGCGGCATGCAGGTCGCGGAGGACGTCACTATCGGCCTTGTTGTTGAACGACGCCAGGTCG
>SDBT01002453.1_pt1 | contig 32811 bp, 19 predicted proteins | sample 2277101 | NCBI WGS metagenome assembly SDBT01 (sample SAMN10404973, study PRJNA504765) | marine sediment metagenome | isolation source: marine sediment core GS10_PC15, 103 cmbsf | place: Arctic Ocean: Southern Knipovich Ridge | collected 2010
CGAAGGCTTCAGCAGCTTCGTTACCTCCACCACCGCTCCGGTTGCTTCCGGCTGGAGCGACCAGTTGCCGGGTGGGTCTTGCACCCACTGGGAAAGCGCCGCCTTCACACGGCGCACTGAGAAATTCGGGCTAGCCCTGCGAGAGATTTCCCGCGGAGAGGGCCGGAGCCAAGCCGAGCTGATCCGCGAGGCATTGCGACAGTACACGCACAACCGGTCGCGCCCCCGGCTCGCCGGCATCGGCACTTTCCGCAGCGGCCGCACCGACGTCTCCGACCGCGCCGAGGAGCTCTTGCGGGCCGCAGCAGGGCGCAAGCAATGACGCTGGTTGCCGATAGCGGTGGCATCTATGCCCTGTTCGATGCCGATGACCGCCACCACCATGCGGTTCGCACGGTCGTCGAGGCCGAGCCCGGTCCGATTGTCGTGCCGAGCGCGATTCTCGCCGAAATCGACTATCTGCTACGTGAATTCCTGGGCGTTGATGCGGAGCTGAGCTTTCTCGACAATCTTCTGTCAGGCGCGCTCACCCTGGACCTTCCCCCTTTCGAGGACCTCAGCCGAGTGCGAGCGATTATCGAGTCCTACAGAGACCTCGACCTCGGCTACGCCGATGGAGGTGTGATCGCTACGGCTGAGCGACTCGGCACACAACACGTTCTGACCGTCGATGAGCGCGACTTCCGGGCCGTCACTCCTAGATCCGGCAAGCCCTTCATCCTGCTGCCCGCCGACGCCTAGCCGCAGTACGTCGAGAACTCGAATCAAGCGTAACGCAGTCATCGCGCGCCATCGCGCACGCGCAGCCGCGACCCGTTGAGAAATCCAGGCTAGTGCTTAGTTGGTTAATTCCGCGTAATATTTCTTAGGACTGGTAGGAAAGACTTCGCTCTTACGCCATTCGAAAGGCGCTGCGGTGTCGTTGTACACCTCGATAAAAGCATCGATGGCGCGACGCACCTGCCGCGGATTGGTGAAGCTGGCGCCCTTGAGGGCGCGACGGGAGAGGATCGAGAACCAGCATTCGATCTGGTTGAGCCAACTGGCGTAGGTGGGAGTGAAATGAAAGTGGACGTTGGGATGACGCGGCAGCCAGCGGTCATGCTTGGGCTTGTGGGTGTTGAGGTTGTCGAGGATGACGTGGATCTCCCGGTCAGGGTATTCGGCCACCAGATCGTTCATGAAGTGAAGGAACTCGCGGCGCCGTCGGCGGTTGTAGTGCCCGGCTTTGACCTGACCGGTGGCAACCTCGAGCGCGGCAAAGAGCGTCGTGGTGCCGTGCCGTTTGTAGGTGTGGGAGAACCCCATCATGGCCCTGCCGTTGGGCAACCGCAGGTAACCTTGGGCGCGCTCCAAGGCCTGGATGCTGGGCTTTTCGTCAACGCAGATCACCACGGCGTTGTCCGGAGGGTCCAGATACAGCCCGACGATGTCGGCCGCCTTGGGGGCGAACTCCGGGTCGGTGCTGATGCACCAACTACGGCGCCGCTGCAGCTGGATCCCGTAACGCCGCAGGATCGCCCACACCTGATCTGCCGGAACGTCGCCGAGCGCAGCGGCCAGCAACGAGCCCGTCCAGGTCGCGTGCCCCCGCGGCGGCGGCTCATCCAGCATCGTGAGCACGCGCTTGTCGGTGTCGCGCCCATACAAGCGACGCGCACCGGGCCGCGGCGCATCCTGCAACCCCTTCAACCCGTGCTTGGCGAAGCGCGTGCGCCATTTGCTGACCGTCGCCGGCCGGACTCCGGCCTCCGATGCGATCGTCCCGGTCGGTTGCCCTTCGGCCGCCGCGAGGATGTAGCTGGCTCGCTGCACGAAACGATGTTCCGTGCTGGGGGCACGCACCCAACACTCGAGCACTTCTCGCTCCTTGGAGCTCAACTGAATCGGTGTCGCTTTTCCCATGGATCTGCCTCCAGTTTGGAGCCAATCAACCATGGGTGACAATGTATAGTGTACCGCTTATTAAATCAACTAAGCACTAGGCGATCGACACCCGGGTCCCCACGCCTTGCGCCTCAGCAAGCTCGACTGCTAGCTGGGCCGCCACGAGATCCTGGAAGGCCAGGCCGGTCGCATCGAAGAGAGTTATGGAGTCGTCACGGGTGCGGCCAGTCGCACGGCCCTCCAGAATCTCCCCCAGAGTCGCGTCGATGTCATCGACACTGAACAGCCCCCGCTCCACGGCATGGTGGGTGTCGCCGATGCTGATTGCCTGCGCGACGTCGTCAACAACGACGGTTGCCCGCTGAAAGAGCCTAGCGTCGACCTCGTTCTTGTTGTTCGTATCCGTGCCGAAGGCGCTGACGTGCACGCCCGGCTCAACCCAGTCCGCCTGCAGTACGGGCTCCTTCGCTGGTGTCGTCGTGACCACGATATCGGCGCCGCGCACGGCCGCTTCGGCATCTGCGCAGGCCTGTACATCCAGGTTGCCGGTTCGTAGATCCTCGGCAAGGAGCTCGGCCTTCTCCGGCACGACATCGAAGGCACGAATCGTCTCGATGGGCCGCATCAGACAGAGCGCCTCCATCTGGCCCTTTCCCTGCATTCCACAGCCCAGCACGGCGGCAGTGCAGGAATCCTCGCGGGCCAGCTCGCGGGCGGCCAACGCGCCCACCGCCGCCGTGCGGATACCCGTAATGTGATTGCCGTCCATGAAGGCTGTCGGCAGCCCGGTGCGCGGATCGAACATGACGGTGGTCGACTGGTGCGCGGTGAGCCCACGGTCGGGATTACCGAGCCAGAAGCCGCCGGCCTTCAGGCCGATCACCTCCTCGTTCATCAGGTAGCCCGATTTGATGCCGAAGACGCCTCGGTGCTCTTCCACGAGCTCTCGCACCACCGGGTAGGCAGCCGTGCGACCCTCATTGAATGCAATGAAGGCTTTCTCGATTACCGGCACGATGGCCTCCAGGGTGAGAAGGCTTTCTATTTCGGCACGGCTGAGGATGAGTACGTCGGCCATGGTCAGGCCCCCTCGATTTCCTCTGCGCCAGTCGGCAGGTATCCCGCGAAGTGCATGTGGGCGATCTTGTAGCCGTCGCCATCCAGCACATAGACCACTGTCATGGGACCCTTCTGGACCGCCCCGGGCTCGCCGGAGTCGGCGGCCGCGCGGTCTCCGAAATGCCAGGTGGCATTCACGACAGCCGTCGATTCGAAAACGGTGGCGTGGACGTCCTCCAGCCAGAGCTCGATCGCGGGCGGGCTGCCTCCCGGCACGAAGCCGAAGCCGGCGTGATGCTCGCGGATCGCATCCAGCCCCACGATCAATCCTTCCTTCTCCGAGGAGAAGTAGGTGGGAGCCGGGTCGGCGAGGAAAAGCTCGTCAACCTTGTCCAGGTCGTAGGTGCTCCACAGCTCGGACCAGGCGGCGACAGACGCGTCGGCGTCGAAGGGAACCTGATGAGGCTCTGAGTCAGCCTCTGGGGCAGATCCTGCCGGGTCACTTTGAACGCATCCGGAGAATCCGCCGGCGAGAGTCAGCGAAATGAATAGCAGAAGCAACGTGCGAGAGTGCCTGCGCATGGAATCCTCTTTCGGTGGCCAACTCCTTCGCGCAGTAACTAACCACACTGTCCGCAACACTACCAGCCAAGCGCTCCGCCACTTGGCTGGAGGATCAAGCCGCTGCGTGACCGACTATTCGGCCCTCAAGGCATCGAGGGGATCGACTCGCGTGGCGCGGCGGGCGGGCACGTAGGTCGCCCCGACGGCCGCCAACAGCAGCGTCGCCGTGACCAGTGTGAACGTCATCGGGTCGAAGGGGCTCACGCCGTAAAGAAAGATCGACAGGCTGCGGGTCACCACCGATGTGATCACGAGGCCAATGACGATACCGACCATCGTCAACGAGGCCCCCTGGCGCAGCACCATTCGCTGCACGTCAGCGGGTCGGGCGCCCAGGGCCAACCGGATTCCCATTTCCTGAGTCCGTTGCGTCACCGAGTAGGCCATGACCCCATAGACGCCGACCACCGCGAGCAGAAGCGTGATCACCGCCAGGGCCCCCATGATCTTGGCCATTACGGCATCGCCCATGGTGTTCTGCGCCCTCATCTCTTGCATCGACATGACCGCGTACATCGGCAGGTTTGGATCGAGTCGCAAGACCTCCGCTCTGATCGCATCGACCACCGAGGTAGGTGGCCCGGCTGTGCGGACGGCCATGCTGAAGCCTCGCTGCGGATACTGGAACGCCGACATATACGAGGTTATGCGCGCTTCGCCTCTCCGGTCGAGGGTGTCCCCGGCGACGCCGACAATCTCACGTGTCGTACCCCAATACTCGATCTGCTTGCCGATCGGGTCCTCGCCGGGCCAGTGGCGCTCCGCCAATGCTTCACTGACAACGATCACATCGCGGCCGTCGGGTCGATCGTTCTCGTCGAGGGCTCGCCCTCTCACGACCGGGATGTCCATCGCACGGAAGTAGTCAGGGGTCACGAAGCGGAACTCGACCACAGGGCGCTCTTGCAGGCTGGCGTACTCTTCCCCGGGAATGCCGTAGTACGTGTTGCTGTTGCCCTGCATCGGAAGAATCGACGTGCCACCGACCACCTGAACCCCGGGAACAGCCTCGATCGCCGGCACCAGCTGGCGGTAGAAGCCGCCGACCGTCTCATCGTCCGTATATTCCTTATCGGGCAGGTCGAGGCGAAACGTCAGGAGGTTGTCCTCATCCCATCCGAACTCAGTGACCTGGAGGCTGAGGAACGCCTGCACCAGAAGCGCCGCGGAGACCAGCAGTGTAAGGGCCAAGGAGATCTCAGCAACCACGAAGAGCTTGCGCAGGCGATCGCCCTTGGCGCCCACGTGCCCACGCCCCCCCTCCTTCAAGGAGTCGGTCAGGTTCGAGCGAGTGCTCTGCAGCGCCGGGGCGGAACCGAAGAGGAGTCCTGTCAGCACCGTCACCACCATCGCGAACATCAGCGACCTTGCATCGAGGGCGACATCCTGGGCGAAAGGAAACGTCGCCGGCATGAGCGAACGAATCCCGCGAATTCCGGCGATCGACACGAAGATTCCGAAGATCCCGCCCAGGAAGGAGATGATCATCGCCTCAGTCAGGAGCTGGCGCATGATCCGGAACCGGCCTGCGCCGAGCGCGCAGCGCACGGCGATCTCGCGGTCGCGTGCCGAGACCTTGGTAAGCATCAGGTTGGCCACATTGGCGCAGGCGATCAGCAGAACGAAGGCAACCGCGACCGACGAGATGAGGCTGCCCATCTTGTACTCCTCGCCGAAGAGCTGCTCCCGAAAGAGCCGTACCCCGCCGCTCCAGCCCTCGTTGCTCCCCGGGTAGGCATCTTCCAGCCGGCGAGCGATCTCTACGACCTCAGAGCGCGCCTGCTCTTCGGTGGCCCCGGGGTGCAAGCGCCCCACTGCCACCATGAAGTGACTGCCTCGTTCCTCCTCGCCCGTCAGCCCGAATGGCGCATAGATGTCGATGAGATCGTCGTCCACCCAGAACCTCGGCGGCATCACCCCGATCACGGTGTGCGGCTCAGCATCCAGCAGAAGCGTTTGCCCGATGATTGCTGGATCCGCTCCAAAGCGACGCTGCCACAGCCCGTCGCTGAGAATCACGACCTGGTCCTGGCCGTCGTTCTCCTCCTCCGGCCGAAAAGCCCTGCCAAGAACCGGTTGCGTGCCCAAAGCCTCGAAAAAGTTCCAGGACACACGGGCCCCATCGACCCGCTCAGGTACGTCGCTGCCCGACATGTTGAAGTCGCTGCCGAAGCGGCCGCCGACGTTCATCGTCTGGCTCTGCTCCCGATAGTCGAGAAAGTCGGGAATCGACAGGACGTTGTGCATCCAGCCGCGTTCAGGAACCGTGCTGAAAACGTCGAGCAGGCGATCCTCGGCGTCTAGAGGTAAGGGGCGCAGCATGAAGACGTCGACAGCCGCGAAGATCGAGACGACGGAGCCGATTCCCAGCCCCAACGAGAGGACAGCAACGACGGTCAGGCCGGGACTCTTGCGTAGAGTTCTGAGAGCGTAGATGAGGTCCTGCCTGAGATTGTCCAGGATCATTTCTCCTTTAGTCGGTACGCCGCAACACGGTTGTCCACGAACGTCGGGATGAGCAGGAGATTGCGCTCGCGGATGTACTCGAAGTCGGCGGCGTTGATCTGCTCGGGCATGGTATCGAGCACCTCGACGATCTCACCGGCCGGCGAGACCACGTAGACCTGGCCCACCCAGTGGAACACCAGAAGGTTACCCTGATTGTCAACGCGGATGCCGTCGAGCACTCCGGCCCCAAAGCAGGCGATATCGCGGACTGTCTTGTGCTCGAGATCAACGGCCTTGAGTATGCCGTCGCCGGTGTTGCCGACGATGAGGTCGCCATCGTGAATCCACAGGCCGTTGGCGCGGTAGATCTCGTCGGTATCGAGCCACACTTCGACCTCGCCATCCTTGAAACGATAGATGCGGCTGTCCAGATGCGATGACGGCCGAGTGTCGGACATGTAGATGCTGCCGTCCGGGCCGATCACGAGATCATTGAGAAAGTCTGAGCCTTCGATGGGATGGCGGCGCAGAATCTCTCCGGAATCGATATCGATCTCGGTCAGAATGCCTCGTTCCGTGGTGTAGAGCTTCCCCTCCCATATGCCCATGCCGGTGGGCGCATTGAGGCCGGCAACCCAGTTCAGCTCGAGGATCTCGCCGTCCGGGCTCACCTTGGAGATGTACCCGGTGAACTCCTCGCTGGCGGAGAAGCGCAGGTCGAAGTTGCTGACATAGAGAACGTCGCGGTCGGGGTCGTAGAGGACGGATTCGGGAGTCAAAAACACCTGCTCGGTCTCCCAGACCTTGCTGGTGCGGTCATGCTCCTTGATCGGATCGCCGACATCACCCTCGATGCGTGCCATGAAGCCCCAGCCGCCGAACGACTCGGTCACCATCATGAAGATCTCGTTCAGGCCCTTCTGCAGAGTCAGATGAGCCGTGTCGAAAGGCCCCACCACCCCGAGGAAGGAAGGATCACGCGAGCGGTAGGCACTGTTGCCCGAGAAGACCTTGTGACCGTTGAGGAAGAGGTCGACCTCGTCACTGTAGCCGAAGGTCAACTCGACGTTTTGACGCTCGTCGGATCGAACGGTGGTTCGCGCCAGCACCAGATCGGGCTCTTGGCCGTTCCTCGCCCGCAGCCTGGAGATGTTCACAAGGCCGCTCGGCTCGGGGGTCATCGGCTCCCAGCCCGCCCCGAGGATGGCGTAGAAGCCCGGGTAGGCGTCTCGATTCACCCGCGCGGCCGGAATCGCCACCGATATTTGCCAGTCCATGAGGGTTCCGGGTGGCGTCTCGACTACAGGCGGGTCCTCGAAAACCAGTCTGTCATCGGGCCGATAGCTGAAGTTCGAGAAGTACGCCGAGCCGTCCTTCGGACCCACCAGGCCCAGCCCCCCCATGCTGATGCCGTGCTTGAGGTCGTGCACCTCGAGCGCCGGCGCGGGACCGTCCCCGAGGAAAATGCGTGCCTGAGTGCCGTACACCTCCATCCGCAGGTGGATCCATTGGCCCTCGGGAAGCTCAGCGAAGGCCGTGTAGCCCTCGCCGTTGTAGAGCTGCCAGCTCTCGCTGCCCTTGATCACGGGCATGTACTGGACAGCATCCGGGTAGAGCCCGGCCCGGTGCGGACGCACGTAGAGACGCTCGTAGTCGGTCTCTGACTGCAACCGGAAGACGACACCCGGATACGAGCGCGCTCCGCTCACGGCAACATCGAGCTCGATCACGCCGTTTCCGAACTCGGCGTCGTTCAAGAGCGCGGTTCCCATGAGGCTCTCGCGACCGAGGTGTTGAACGATTTCGGCGTCGATAAGATTCCAGCGCGAGCTATCGAACGGGATGGTGCCGGCCTGCTCGAATGCGACAGGAGCGTCGCCATCATCGTGCGCGTACGCAATCGCACCAATGATCAGAAGAGCCAACTCGAGCGCGACAACGACGCGGGCGAGAGTTGCGAGGAAGGAGCGAGAACCTCCCATGCCAACCTCCTCCGGGGAGCGAAGGGGCAGCGCTGGGGAACGCATACAGTGTAATCGATACTAATGGAAAGCTAGCAGCCACATCACGCCGCGACAACGGCAACAACGGTATCGGGACCTTGCCCCGTGCCAACGCATACGGCAGATTGAGGCACAGAGATCTGCTGAATCCGTGCAAATCCCCACTATTCGTCTCGAGGTCCATCATGTCGCGACCCGCATTCTTTCGAGTAACCCGATTCGCACTTCTCCTGCCGCTCTGCTGGCTGGCTCTCGGCTGCGCTCCCAGCGGCGACGAGGCGGGACCTCCCGCCGCGGCGGGAAATCAGCCCGCGACGGCAGACGCTGAGGCTGGCCCCTTGCTCGACGGCAGCGAGAAATCGCTGGTCGTGGTCGGCTACTCCACCTCGTACGTATGGCCCTCGATGCTCCAGGACATGCTCGACGAGCACGCCGGTGGCGAGCGCGTCTACCACGTCCTGAACGCCGTGATCGGCGGCTCCCCCGTGGGTCGATGGATCGCCGCGCCCGAGTCCGAGGACTACCAGGAAACGTACGGTGCCATGCTGGCTGACTTCTTCGGCCCCGACGCCAGGCTGCGCGGCGACCTGCCGGCGCCGACTGTGGCGATTATCCAGCAATCGTTGCAGCGCACGCCCACCCCGGAGACCCGGCTCGGCCCGGTGCACGATATCGACGACCCCGAGGGTATCCGCATCGGCGCTGACGCCCTCGAGAAGCTCGCCGGTCAGCTCCACGACGACGGCATCGAGCGCTCCTACTTCGGCATGCACATCTACAAGGAGGGCTACGAGCCGGAGATCAGCAACGAGCGCTTCGCCCTGGCGTCGCTCATGGAACGCGGGCACGACTTCATCTTTGTCGGCCCCGACGTTTGGTCGCCGACGATCCGCGAGCACCCCGAGGCCTTCACCGAGGATCGGTTACATCCGAACGAACGCGGCATGAGAATCATGGCCGAGGAGTGGTACCGGGCGTTGGCCGGGGCTGACGCGCGCCAGGAAATCATCGACGCCATGCATGCCCGCGAGTACGACATCGACGCGATGATGCAGGAGTACTTCGACTGGCGTCGGGAAGACGACGGCTCCTAGCCCGGACTTCTCAACGGGTCGTGAAGCGAGCGGGCGTAGGGGTCGTGCTAGCCCAATCGCGCCAGGAAAGTGCGATTCCGCAACCGGGGATAGACAAGCTCGAAGATCACCGATATGAAGATGAAGGAGACAAACACCCACAGGGCGTGGGGGGTGTCCTCGTAGGTGCGGCCGAGCAGAGCAATCAGTGAGCCGGTGCAGGCGATACAACCCACCAGGCAGATCCCCCACAGGGCCCCAATCTTCGGGGCTAGCCGTACACCCGCAGCGTTGACGGCCGCGAAGACAAGCAAGAAGCCGGCGCTCCCTATGATCGCGATGGCCGTCATGTCGATCGAATTGGCCATCACCAGCGCCAGCCCCCCCGTAGTCAGGACACCCGCGACGGGCTCGTTCCATGCCATCTTGTCGAGTGTTTCGGGCAACTCCCCGTTCTTGGCCAGGTTGTATCCGAGGCGCGCGTTGCCATAGATCGTGGCGTTGATCGCGGAAAGTGTCGCCAGGAGCGCAGCAATGGCCACCATCGTGAATCCCGTCGAGCCGAGGGCCGGCCGAGCCGCCTCGGCCAAGACGTAGTCCTTGACTGCAGCGATGCGATCCGCGGGCAGGGTACCGACGGTCACAACCGCAACCAACAGGTAGAGAACGATTACGAAGAGCACAGTGCCGTAATACGCCCGTGGCAGCGTGCGGGCCGGGTCCCGAACCTCTTCAGCCGAGTTCGAGATCAGCTCGAACCCCTCGTAGGCGACAAAGATCACCATCCCAGCGACGATAATCGAGAGTGGAGATTCCCAGGTCGCCGGGCTGAGCCTCGACGAGTCCACATAGCCGAACCCAGCGATGACGACGATGGCGAGGAGGATCAGCTTGATGCCGACGATCAGCGTCTCGGTCTTGGCGATGAGCTGGGAGCTCAGCAGGTTGATGGTTACTGGAATGATGATCCCGGCGCTGATCAGCACATGTCGCAGCCAGGATCCGTGCTGACCGGGAAAGAAGGTCATCGCATAGGAGCCAAAGGCCACCGAGTAGAGAGCCAGCGTGACGAGGTAGCTGAGCCAGAGCATCAGGTTCAAGCTCCCCGACCAAAGGTCCTTGCCGAAGGCTCTGTGGATGAAGACCACCGTTCCGCCCCTGAGCGGATAGCGGACCGAAAGCTTGGCGTAGGAGTACGATGTCAGCAGGGCGACCATCCCGGCGAACGCGAACGCGATGGCCGTCGCGCCTTGGGCAAGCGAAACGGCTTCGCCCAGCACGGCGAAGATCCCGCCACCCACCATTCCTCCGATGCCGATCGACATCGCGCCCACTAGCCCGATGCCACCGGATTTCGGGGCTCCTCCGCCCGTCCTCGCACTCGAACCGACCGCCGCACCGTTGGCACCGGCTGTAATGCCATTGGCACCGGTAGCTGCACCGTTCGCGCGATCCATCACGTGCTGCGCTCCCCGAGGAATTGGACGCCGCCGTATGCAGCGGCTCGTCTACTTTGTGCCGCCAGGAACCCCGAGTAAGTACACCGATTGCTCACATTTCGCAAGCTACTGACCACAAGGAGGAATGTTGGCTTGCAAGAAGCCCGTGATTACCCCGCCGATTGGCCTCCCGGCCATACGCCGAGCGCCTCGAGCGTGGGCTTGAGATCTCGCTCGAGCTCATCCGCCAGCATAACGCGGTACGGCAGCGGCGAAGCTCCCTAGTACGCTAGCTTGATGCGTCTACTCTTCGATCGGCAGGTAGAGATCGAGCAAGAACTCGGCCTCCGGGACCCGGGGAGTGCGGGCCTTTTCGAGCTCATGGGTGTGACGCCATTCATACTCGCTCGCTTCGACCCACTCCCACAGCTTGTGCCAAACCTCGGGCATGGTTCCCGACGGGTCGTCGAGCAGCCGGCACGTCGTGACGGCGTAGAGGCCACCTTCGAAGTTCTTTACCTCGACCTCGCCATAGGACTCGGTCTCCCGGTCGACCCGGATCCAGAGCTCGTATCCGTGCCTTCCCCCTCTCGGGCTCGGATTCGGGTTGTTGAAACCGAAGACCGGATGGCGATCGAGATCAACTAGCAGGCCCCTGGAGTCGGCCCACGCGCTCAGCTTCGCCCATGCCTCCTGCTCCGGAGTCTCGCTGAAACAAGAGACGCTGGCGACGCGCATGGGCTCAAGCTTCTCGATCCGCACATCGAAATCAACCATCGTCTGCTTCGTCTCCATGACAAAAGGGGATCCCACCTTTTGTGGAATCCCCTCCCCCCTGTGGCTATCTGTCACGATCTGCACCGACGGTTTTTTAATGGCGGAGCTATTCTTAATCAGTTGGGCAAACTTCTCCAGGGTAGATTCGAAGGGTTGGCCCCGAACTCGGGAAAGGGCGGTCGCTAGCGGGCCATGGTGAAAGTGTGATGCGGCCGCCGATGGGGGCGCTGCGTTGGGTTCGATGCGTTATCTTGAGGACGTCGATTCTCTCTCACGTTGACTGCAGCGCAAGGGACTTCCCTCCCTCGAACAAGCGAGTCGAGACTCCTCATGGGTCTATTGCATCTGTACCGTGTCCCCGGTCTTTCCCGAGCTGCCACGCGAGCGCTTCTGAACAGGGTGCAGCAGCGCATCGCCCCAGACGTTCAGAAGATCGAGTCGGAGCTCTGTTTCAACATCGATGCCGAGACTGCGCTTACAGAGGACGAGCTGCGTGTGCTCTCGTGGCTGTTGAGCGAGACCTTCGAGCCGGAGCAGTTTGGCAACCACAGCTTGCTCGAGAATGGCGGCATCGAGGCTGCGGCTGCAGATGCAACCGTCCTTCTCGAGGTCGGCCCCCGCATGAGCTTCACCACCGCATGGTCGACGAACGCCGTGTCAGTCTGTCATGCCTGTGGGTTACAGAAGATCCGCCGCATCGAGCGCTCGCGCCGCTACCTGCTGGGAAGCACCTCTGCTCTGGACGAGGAACAGATCACGGCGTTCCTGGCCGAGGTGCACGATCGCATGACGGAGTGCCGGTACCTGGAGCCACTCACCAGTTTCGCGACCGGCGTCGAGCCCGAGCCGGTGGCCGAGGTGCCTGTCCTCGAGGAGGGGCGCGCGGCGCTCGAGCGCATCAACCGGGAGATGGGGCTGGCCTTCGACGAGTGGGACCTCGATTACTACACGCACCTCTTTGCCGAACAGATGGGGCGCAACCCCACCAACGTCGAGTGCTTCGACATCGCTCAGTCCAACAGTGAGCACTCGCGGCACTGGTTCTTCCGCGGGCGGATGGTAATCGATGGAAACGAGGCTCCCGATCATCTGATGGCGCTCATCAAGGCCCCGCTACAGGCCAACCCCAACAACAGCGTCATCGCCTTCCGTGACAATTCGAGCTCCATCCGCGGCTATCGCATCCGTACGATCGTACCCACACGGCCGGGAGAGCCGACTCCGCTCGCTCCCGCTGATCTCGACTACGATCTCATCTTCACGGCCGAGACCCACAACTTTCCCTCCGGCGTGGCGCCGTTCCCCGGGGCCGAGACAGGCACCGGAGGCCGTATTCGCGATGTGCATGCCACCGGCAGTGGCTCCCTCGTGGTGGCCGGCACCGTGGCCTATTGTGTCGGTAACCTGCACATTCCCGGATACCGGCTGCCGTGGGAAGACGATCAGTTCATCTACCCGGACAGCCTGGCGCCACCGCTACAAATCGAGATTGAAGCCAGTAACGGGGCTTCCGACTACGGCAACAAGTTCGGCGAGCCGGTGATCAATGGCTACACCCGCTCGTTCGGACTACGCCTGCCCAATGGCGAGCGGCGTGAGTGGATCAAGCCGATCATGTTCAGCGGCGGCATCGGCCAGATGGATGCGCGGCACACAGAGAAAGGCCTGCCCGAGGAAGGCATGTGGGTCGTGAAGATCGGCGGCCCCGCCTACCGCATCGGCATGGGCGGCGGCGCGGCCTCGAGCATGGTGCAGGGCGAGAACGTGGCGGAGCTCGACTTTAACGCGGTCCAGCGGGGCGACGCCGAGATGGAGCAAAAGGTCAACCGCGTGCTGCGCGCCTGTGTGGAGCTCGGGGATCAGAACCCCATCGTCAGCATCCACGATCAGGGTGCCGGCGGTAACTGCAACGTGCTCAAGGAGATCGTCGAGCCCGCGGGAGCCAGAATCGAGGTGCGCGCTATTCCTGTTGGCGACGAAACGCTCGCGGTTCTGGAAATCTGGGGAGCCGAGTACCAGGAGCAGGATGCGCTGTTGCTACGTCCTCGAGACGAGCAGCTCTTCCGCGATCTATGCGAGCGCGAGAAGGTCCCTGTCGGGTTCGTCGGGAAGATCACCGGTGACGGCCGGATCGTGCTACACGACGAGGTCGACGACTCCACCCCGGTGAACCTGGAGCTCGACGCGGTTCTGGGGGACATGCCGCAGAAGACCTTCGAGCTCGACCGCGTCGAGCCCGAAACCCAGCCGCTGGAACTGCCCGCCGACCTTTTGGTGAGGCAGGCCCTCGATCGTGTGTTGCGGCTGCTGTCCGTGGGATCGAAGCGATTTCTCACCACCAAGGTCGACCGCGCCGTAACCGGGCTGGTTGCGCGGCAGCCCTGCGCCGGGCCACTGCAACTCACCGTATCCGACGTCGCCGTGATCGCGCAGAGTCATTTCGGCATCACCGGGGGCGCCACCGCGATCGGCGAGCAGCCGATCAAGGGGCTGCTTTCCCCGCCGGCGATGGCGCGCATGTGCGTCGGCGAGGCGCTCACCAACCTGGTCTGGGCGCTCACCAGCGGGCTCGAGGACGTCAAGTGCTCCGGCAACTGGATGTGGGCCGCCAAGCTGCCCGGCGAGGGCAACGCGCTGTACGAGGCCGCGGCGGCGCTGAGCGGTATCCTGCTGCAGCTCGGCATCGCTATCGACGGTGGCAAGGACAGCCTATCGATGGCCGCGATCGCGCCTCTTCCGGAGGGCGGAGAAGAGATCGTCAAAGCACCGGGCTCGCTGGTGATCTCCGCTTACGTCACGTGTCCCGACATCACCAAAACCGTGACACCGGACCTGAAGCTGCCGGGATCGGGCCGCCTCTTGTATGTCGACCTCGGCAACGGGAAGCAGCGACTCGGCGGCTCGGCATTGGCTCAGGTCTTCGTGCAGGTGGGCGACGAATCGCCTGACATCGAGGACGTCGGCATGCTGGGACGCGCCTTCAGTGTGGTGCAGCAGCTCATTGCCGACCGTCTGGTCTGCGCCGGCCACGATCGCAGCGACGGCGGCATCGTCACCACGCTGCTGGAGATGGCCTTCGCGGGGAACTGCGGCTTGGACGTAAACCTGCCGGCCAAGGACCCCGCCGAGGGCGAGAGTGCCGCCGATGCCATCGCGATGCTCTTTTCCGAAGAGCTGGGCTTGGTCATGGAAATCGCGCCTGAAAACGAGGCCCGCGTCCTGGACGCCTTCCGGCGCGCCGAGGTTCCCTGCCTGCCAATCGGCGGCGTCACCGAGGAGCCTGTTGTTCGCATCCTCCTGGGTGGTCAGGAGGTCCTCAACGAGGACATGCGTGACCTCAGAGATCTGTGGGAAGAAACCAGCTTCGAGATCGACAATCTCCAGGCCAACCCCGAGTGCGTAGAGCAGGAACGGGCCGGGCTACGGAACAGGGCCCTCCCGCCCTACAAGCTCGGCTACACGCCCGAGACCACGGCACCGGCGATTCTCGAGGCCACTGACAAGATCCCTGTCGCCATCGTCCGCGAGGAGGGCAGTAACGGCGACCGCGAGATGGCCTCGGCGTTCTTCAGCGCGGGATTCGAGCCATGGGATGTAGCCATGTCGGATCTTCAGGCCGGGAGGATCGATCTCGAGCGCTTCCGCGGCGTCGTGTTCGTCGGCGGGTTCAGCTATGCGGATGTTCTCGATTCCGCCAAGGGCTGGGCCGGCGTGATCCGTTTTCACGAGGGCGTCTATCGGCAGTTCAAGAGGTTCTACGAGCGCCCTGACACCTTCAGCCTCGGGGTCTGCAATGGTTGCCAGCTTCACGCCCTGCTCGGCTGGGTTCCATGGCCCGGCATCCCCGATGAGCTGCAGCCGCGATTCATTCGCAACGCCTCGGGCCGCTTCGAGTCGAGATTCGCCACGGTGGAGATCCAGGAAAGCCCGGCGATCATGCTGCAGGGAATGCAGGGATCAACCCTCGGCATCTGGGTGCAGCACGGCGAGGGCCGCGCGTTCTTCCCGGACGAGGAGGTCTTGGGGCGCGTCGAGCGGGAAGGGTTGGCGCCAATCCGCTTCGTCAACGACGATGGCTATGTAACCAAGGACTACCCGTTCAACCCCAACGGCTCGGCTCACGGTATCGCCGCACTTTGCTCGCCCGACGGCCGCCACCTGGCAATGATGCCGCACCCCGAGCGCACCTTCCTGAAGTGGCAATGGGGCTGGATGCCGGAAGACTGGCAGCGGACGCTCGAGGCCTCCCCCTGGCTCAAGATGTTCCAGAACGCCAGGGAGTGGTGCGAACGCCAGCGCTAGCCCGCTTTCGCATCGCGCCTACACACCAGGCGGAAAATCAGCTGGCTCAGACTCGCTCCGGCGATCTGCGGACTACCCGTTGGTGATCGAGAACTTCACCAGGAGCCCTTCGACAAACTGCGCCTCGACGGTGATGCCGGTCTGTTTGAAGGTGGCATTCACGACTTTCATGCCCGCGGCGTCGCTTTCGCTGCGCTCGGTAGGCCTTCCGAGCACGTCAATCACGTCGTCCTCCGTCATGCCCTTGTGGATCGGCAGGAAGCCGCCACTATTATTCTCATCGAAGGCGGTGCTCGGCGGAGGCGTCGGGTCGGAACTAGCCTCCTGTGCGTCGGGGCTGGTCGGACCGAAGGTGGCGGGGGGAAACTCCACCCATTGGCTGAGCGCCCGCATCAGGCCGGCCGGAGCCAGGAGCGCCGCCGGAACGTGGTCGTGATAGTGGACGTTGAAGCGCGAGCCACCACCCTTCCGTTTCTCCTGAACCTGCGCTTCGGCCTGCTGCCGGGCAACCTGGGTTGTGGCATCGGCGCGCTGCTGTTCACGGCGCCGTCGATCCTTCTCGTCCGCGATCTGCGCCTCGATCCGAGATCGACGCGCCGGATCGGTGGTGGTGATGAGCTCGGCCTCGAGCTGTGTCTGCCTGGCGCTCTTGGGAATGAACTGGCTCATGACGGAGCTGGTCGCCAAGGTATCTCCGAAGGTGCCGAAGCCGCCGCCTCCGAGCTGGAACTCGATATGGTCCTTCTTGACCTTGATCTTGGTGATCATCGCCTGGTCACCCTTCCAGATCGACTTGCCATAGTTCTTGATGCGCGACGAGTAGCTATCGAAGTCGACGGAAGGACTGTATTCGGGGTGCACGTCGATGCCCTGCTGGGTGGCCGGCATGTCGATCTTCACGGTCACCGTCTTGCCCTCGAAGAAACTCTTCAGTGTCCTCTCGTCTTGAGCAGCCGAGGGGCTCGCTAGGGCGATCACGAGCAAGCAAGAAAGCACGAGGAGGCAGACAGAAGATCGTGAGTTGGTTTCAGAGGCTCGAATAGCTCTACCCATGAGATTCTCCTAGCTGTGATGCCGTGGGTTGTCCACCGTGACCTTACGCGAGTATCTCAGTGGACATCGCTGCGCTCAAGGGATGTCGCGGCGCCTGGCATCTGCATTCTTGGCGGCGTGGCCAGACCCATCACACCTTCACCAAGGCCTGCTAGGCGCGCGAGGCTGGCAACCCGTGAGAGAATTCAGCCATGAGATTCTGAAGCTATCCATTTGATGTGCATCGAGGTCAGGAGACCGACTGTGACAAGACCGTCAGTTTGGATGTCGCCGGCTTCGAGGTCATCAGCCCTTGGGGTCGTGATGGCTGCAGTGGCCCTCGCATTCGCCACACTCTCAGGGTGCGCCCCGAGCGGGACAGAAGATCCCGACGGGGCGGTTGAGCCAACGGTGGCGGTAGCGCTGCCGACTCATGAGCAGCTCGCCAACGCCACCTACTCGGGCATCTACGATGAGCCCGTGAAGCTCACCGACGGCCTGTACGAGGGCGAGCCCTACATGGAAGGAGCCTCCGCACGGCCCCGCGTCCAGCTCATCGACGGAATGTCGGCGACGGGCGATCTCGACGGTGATGGCGTGGAGGAGATCGTCGTCCTGGTAACGGAGATGTCGGGCGGAACGGGTGAGAATCTCTATCTCGCCGTCATGCGTGGAGAAGACGGCGCCGCCGTAAACGTCGCTACCGCTCTCGTCGGCGATCGCATCAAGCTTCGTTCCATGGCGATCGTGGGAGACCGGCTCCGGCTGGAGGTCCTGCAGGCGGGCCCTGAAGACGCCATGTGCTGCCCGGGCGAGCTGGCGACTCGCGAGTGGGCGCTCACGGATGCTGGCTTTGAAGAAGTCGCCACCGAGGTCACAGGGCGCCTGTCGCTTGCCGCTCTGGTGGGGCCGGAGTGGGTGCTGACCGGCCTCGACTTCCGAGAGCCTGCCCCGGCGGAGCCCGAGATCACGATGACCGTGGCCGAAGACGGATCTGTCTCTGGCTCGTCGGGCTGCAACCGCTTCAACGGCAAGTTCGAGGAGGGCTCCGAGCTCGGCTCGAGCAGCGCCGGACCCTTCGTGTCGACGCGCATAGCCTGTGAGCCCGAGATCATGGACCTCGAGCAGCTCTTCCTGAAACGGCTCGGCAACGCCAAGGGCTTCAGCTTCTGGCTGGGGCACCTCACGCTGGGCTGGCAGGACGAAGAAGGCGGCGGAACGCTGATGTTCGAGCCGCGATAGGGAACGCTGACCAGCCGGGCTCGAGCCTGGATTTCTCAACGGGTCGCGGCTGACTATTGAATATAGCCCAGAGCGCGTAGCTCGCGAAGCACCTCTGGATCGAGGGTTTCCGTGAGCTGGCCCTCAGCAACCGAGTTGAAGAGAGCAGCGTTTCGGTAGCGCAGAAGCTGCAACTCCTGCATCAGGAAGCCCTCAATGAACTCGCTCGCTCCCATCAAGTCGACCTGTTCACCGGGATCTGATGCGAGGTCGTAGAGCTCGATGTTGGGCGGGCCGATCATGCGGTCGGCCGGGCCCCGTGGCCATGGCTCGAAAATGAGCTTCTGGTTACCGAACTGAGCTGCCCACTTCTGCCGTGGTCGCGACATCGGCGTGGCGGTGCCGTGCGTGTAGGCGAAGAGCATCCTCTCCCCTGGCGATTCGCCGAATGCCAGCGGCAACAGGCTGCGACCCTGGAAGTATGCGCGGCCGTCTTCGATGCCCAGCCCGTCGACCAGCGTGGGCGCCAAGTCGATCAAGCTCACATGCTCGAGAACCTCGGCCGTAAAACCCTCGATACCCTGCGGCCACCTCATGATCAAAGGAACGCGTAGGTATTCCTCGTACAGACCCCGGGTATGCATGAACCGCCCATGCTCGAGAAAAGCCTCGCCGTGGTCGGACAGCACCACGACGAGCGTGTTGTCGTAGCGACCTGCCTGGCGCAGCGTCTGCATGATCTCGCCGACGAGATGGTCGGCGTAACGAACATTCTCGTTGTAGAGCGCCCGCGCGTAGCGAGCGATCTGTGCGCTCTCGTCGGGATCTCTGGGCTCTTGTCCGAAGCGATTGAGATTCCTGGCGTTGACCCTGAAATCGCCCGTATACCAGCCGCTCAACGACCCGCCGAAGGGCTCCGGCGGGTAGTAAGGCCCGTGCGGCGGCAGCAAGTGGATGAGAGCGAAGGTCGGCCGATCGTCCGCGAACAGCTCCTCGGCTGTCGGCAACCGGTTTCGAGCCCCCGGTTGATTCTGGTCGATGTGGGTGATTTCCTCGAAGCCCCGTCGCAGCGAGCCGTTGCCCCTGTAGATCGTATGATGCGACCAGACCACGGTTCGATAGCCGGCATCGGCGAGAATCTGGGGCAGGGAGGCAAATGTATCCGGGATACGCGAGGCCCAAGTTTCCGCGCCGATGGCATCCGGGTAGAGACCTGTAAGCAACGAGGGCACCGTCTGTCCTGTCCATGAAGACGGAGACCAAGCGTTGCTGAAACGCGTCCCCTCTGCCGCGAGGGAAACGACGTTCGGAGCGAGGGTGTCCCTGCCACGATCCAGGAAGGCGTCGGCGCGAGCGGCGTCCAGCATGACAAAGACGATGTCGGGACGATCGAGCCGGCCCGAGACGGGCGGCGACGTCAAACCGGCAGCGTAACTCAACGACCGGCCTGGCCGGGCTTCGCCCGGGCTCGACGTGAGCCCTAGATCGAGCCAGTGAACAATTCCGTTGCGCTCTCCCCATGCCCGCACGCGAACCTTGACGAGCTCGCCGGCCCAAGGCTCCAGATCCACATCGATTCGAGCGGGGCTACGTGGCTCGCTTTCCAGAGATCGCTCGAACACAAGCATCGTTTCCGCCTCGGCACCGAGGATCTCGATCGCGGCGTGGATTCGCCCCTCCTTGCCGCCAGCAGAGAAGTCGACGTCGACCGCGCCGACCAGGCGCGCACCTTCCGAGACAACGGCGTAGGCCTCGAAGATGCTGTCGGTGGGCATCTCGAGGGAAAGAGGCCCGGACGAAGTCGAGACGTTCGAGACGGTCACCTGCTGGGGTCCATCGGGCCACAACGGACGATTCAAGGGTGAGCGCACGGCGAGACGCCGGAATGCTGCCGCGAGCCGGCGAGGATCGGTGCTGTCCGGATCCTGATCGCTGGGGCGCATCGTGTAGCGGAAGCTCATATCGATGCGGTTCCAGCCGGCCCTCACGTGCTCGGCGGGGAGCACCATCTCGTACGCTGCCCAGCCCATTTCGAACAGTTGCAGCCCTACCCGCACGTCGTTGAGCTGAACGGAGACCGACTGGCGCCGTGTTTCGTCGTCGGATATCGGCCGTGCTTCGAACTCGAGAGTCGGGTCCCCGGGCGCCACCGCATAGAAACGGAAGCTGGCGTGTTGCGACTGTACCCACAGACCCTCGGGCGGCATGGGGGCACCGCCGAGCTCTTGCCAGCCTTCCATGAGGTGGGGAGGGCTCCCTGCCGGTGCCGGAAGAATGAGACCCGTGCTGACGGGAATGTCCTCGCCCAGCACGTACTCGGCCAGGAGGACCTCGGCTGACGGAGCCGCGGTACAAGCGCAGATCGCGAGGGCCGGAAGGAGTACGGCGGCCAACAGTCTGTCGGGGGCTGGCATATTCAGAGTAGAGGTCGTGCGAGTCATAGGATCAGATAAAACCCGATCGGACAAGGGACGATCTAGCAGGCCATCGTAACGCTATTGAATGTATCCGAGAGCCCGCAACTCCCTGAGCACGTCCGGACCGAGCTCGCCCATGTCCAAATCGTTGTGAGGAAACTGTTGGGCGATCGATCGATGGCGGGCGGCAAACCCGTAGTACAGGTGAAGGAGCTCTTCGGCCAGCTCGGGCTGCTCCTCGGCGCGGTTCACCAGCTCGTCCGGATCCTCGGCCAGATTGTAGAGCTGCCGCAACGTCGGGTTGTCGAGGTTGAACACGAGCTTCCAATCTTCCCGAAGCACTCCGGCGGTACCCTTGTTTTCCGAGATGCGCACTCTTTCCTTTTCGACGGCGCTTTCGTCCCCGCGCATGAGCGGCATCAGGTCTTGGCCCATGAACTCGTACGGCGCCTCCACGGACAATGCGGCAAATACCGTCGGGAGTACATCGATGAGCTGCACGGGGGCATCCGTACGATGAGCTTCGACGCCAGGTACCTTCATGATCAGCGGCACGCGGAGCTGTTCTGTGAAGAACCGATTGTGCCCCAGCACGCCACGCTCGCCGAGGCTCTCACCATGGTCGGCGATGAACACGATCATCAGCTCGTCATCGAGGCCTAGCTCACGAATCGTTGCCAGAAGCCGCCCCATGAAGTGGTCCACGTAGCGCACCACGGCAGCGTACCTAACCCGCCGGTTGGTGGCGAGATAGGCGTCCTCTGTGACCCCGTAGCCCACCTCGTATTCCTGCAGATCTCGGGAAGCGACGTTGCGGTCGAGGTCGGCGGCATCCATCTGCGACTCGATCTCGTCAATGAACTCCTGGGGGGGGTCGTAGGGCCAGTGCGGCTCGTAGGTGTGCACGAAGAGGAAGAAGCTGTCATCCCGATGATCGCTCAGAAACCTGGCGACATGGTCGTGCAGCTCGCCCATGCGATCCTTGCCACGAGTTTTCTGGTTGATGTTGCGCGTGTTAACCACCTCATAGGTGTCGAAGCCTCGATTGAGCCCGAACTGCGGCCGCAGCTGGCCGCCCCCCACGTAGGCAACCGTGAGGAAGCCGGCGTCCCGCAATGCAGCGATCGGGATCTTCACTTTGGGCTCCGGCTGGCTATTGAGGTAGGCACGGTGGATGAAGGTGTGCATCGAATAAAACAACGACGTGTGCGAAGCCAAGGTCGAGGTCGCCTGAGTGATGGCATCGGTGAAGACAACGCTCTCTTCAGCGAAGGCGTCCACGTTCGGGCTCGTTTTCATTACCGGGTTGTAGACGCCCAGGTAATCGGCCCGCAGGGTGTCGATGGAGATCAGCAGCACCTTATCCGTAACCGGTCCAGACGTGTCGCCACAGCCAGCGGATACGCCTAGAGATAGTGTCAGAATGGTCAGGAGTGCTTTGCGCAATCGTCTCATCTTGATCTGATGTCCATCCTCACACGCGGGACGATGTGAACGGTCACTAGCAGGCCGTGGAAGGATGCGCATATCCCAACGCCTAGTCGCCAACCTTACATTGTCTCGCTTGGGAATCTAAGGTAGCTTTCCATCTCGGATACACGTACTTGATTTGGATTCCCGTGTGCCACTCCCCCCCCAGTATGATAGAGCAGGAATGAGAGATTGCGGAATCGCTGACTGCTTCGCCACCATCGCCACCGCCGCCGGCCTTCTTCTATGCCTCGGCGTCGTCGTCGCAACCGGCTCCGGCTCCGAGCTCGACGCGCCCATCGTGCTCACACAGATCCCGTTCAGCGCGGACGATGCGGAGCTGGCTCCCAGAGCGGAAGATATGCTGCGTTCCGACTACGGCGAGGGCGGTCGCATCGTCGTCGTGGAGCCAGACCAATCTGTGCGTGTGTTGTCGACCGACTTCGCCAGCGCCGCCGATCCCGACGTCTCGTTCGACGGCAAGCGCATCGTGTTCGCGGGCAAAAAGACGCCGTCCGATTCCTGGAACATCTTCGAGATCGGCGTGGACGGCTCGGGCCTTCGCCAGGTCACTCGGGACATGGGTGATTGCCGCAGCCCTGTATACCTCTCAACGCTGTACACCATCATCTCTACGGATCCTTGGTACCAGATCGCCTTCACCAGCACCGCGGCGGGAGAAGACAACGAGATCGGCCCGGTTCCTTCGACGCACCTCTACTCGAGCCGCCTCGATGGCTCCCAGGTTCGCCGTCTCACCTTCAACCTTTCGAGCGACTTGGACCCGTTCCTCATGCAGGACGGCCGGCTGCTGTTCTCGAGCTGGCAGCGTTCCACACTGCGGCGGGGTGCCCTGGGACGCATCGCGCTGATGGCCGTCAACATTGATGGAACGGATCTGGCCATGTTCGCAGCCGATGAGGGTCGCCGAATCAAACAGATGCCGTGCACCACGACGTCGGGTCTGGCGGTGTTCGTGGAAGCAGACAGCAACACCTGGGATGGCGCCGGGCACCTGGCCAGCGTCGCCTTGCGACGGCCACTGCATTCGTACCAGCAGATCACCAGCGAAGATGACGGCCTCTTCTCTTGGCCGTCGCCGCTTCCCGATGGCTCGATTCTGGTGTCGAGGCGACCTCCGGGGAATTACGGCAGGCTGGGCGTGTACAGGTTGTACCCGGCCACGGGTGCACGTGAGCTCATCCTCGATGATCGGGCCTTCCACGACATCCAAGCCAAGATCGTGCAGGCGCGACCGGAGCCGGACGGCCGGTCCAGCGTCGTAACGGAGGAGGACCCATACGGCGAGCTCTACGGTCTGGATGTTACGAGCACCGACCTACGCAACCCAACCTGGATGGATGACGGAACGGTGGCCCGCCTGCGGGTCATCGAAGGGATCGCACACCGACTCGCTGAGGACTCTCCTGCTCCGGCGGACGATCCATCCTCTGCAGGAAATTTCAGGGCCATGAGTCCAGACTCCTGCCCGGCCGGCATTCCGCCACTCGTGCGGAAGCGCATACTCGGTGATATTCCGGTGCAGTCGGACGGGTCGTTCTACATCAAGGTCCCCGCCAATACTCCGATTCAGCTCCAGGCCCTAGACAGCGAGGGGATGGCGTTGCGCACCTGCAGCTGGATTTGGGCCAAGAACCATGAGCCGCGCGGCTGCATCGGCTGCCACGAGGATCCGGAGCTGACCCCGGAGAACCGCCTCGTCGAGGCGATGAGGCGGCCGCCGATCGAGCTCACGCTGGCGCCGGAAAGAAGACGCACGGTCGAGTTCAGCCGTGACATCATGCCGATCATCGAGGCCAAATGTTCGGTGCAGGGCTGCCACGATGGGCCTGCCGGATTGCTCGACCTCAGCGACGGCCCCGCACCCGCCGGTGAGAGCTGGGGCGCGGGATGCTTCAATCGCGCCTACGTGAGCCTACTGCAGGAATTCGACGCGGATGCCGCCCCGCATGCCGGCAGCAAGTACGTCCATCCAGGCCAGGCGCGGACGAGTCCTCTGATGTGGGCACTCTACGGCCGTAACACCTCGCGTCCCTGGGACCCAACAACCCTCAGCATCGGAATCGAGAAGATGCCCCCCTCGAGCCATGCGCCCTTGTCGCCCGAGGAGATCCAGGCGTTCATCGAGTGGATCGACCTGGGCGCCCTGTGGACCAGCGTTTCGGAGCCCACCACTAACTCTGAGCCCGGAGCAGGAAGATGAAAGCAACGAGAATCACGATCTGTTTGACGCTCCTTGTCCTCGGGGTGATCCAAGGCCTGTCGGAGGCCAAGACCGCGCCCGCACGACCCTACACCCAAGAGGCCGCCGGCCAGGAGACGCTGCCCGTCTTCACAGACGTCACCGAGGAAGCGGGCATTGCCTTCCGCCACAGCTTCGGCGACTTCGAGCTCACCAACATTCTCGAGGCCACGGGCGCCGGGGCGGTGTTTTTCGATTACAACAACGACGGCCACATCGACCTCTACGTGGTCAACGGCGCATGGAACCGCACTGTCAATGACAACCGCGGCCGCAACCTGCACGGGCAATTGTCGAACCATCTCTTTCGCAACGACGGCGACGGCACCTTCACCGATGTCACGGAAGAGGCAGGGGTTGGCGATTTGAGCGTCGGCTTCGGATGCTCGGCGGCCGATTTCGATGCTGATGGCGACCTCGATTTGTACGTGCTCAACTACGGCCCCAACGTCTTCTATCGCAACGAGGGCAACGGCAGCTTCACGGATATCTCCACTGCCTCCGGCCTGGCCAATCCGCACCTCAGCCTCTCGGCTCCGTGGCTCGACTACGACCGCGACGGTGATCTCGATGTCTATGTCACCAACTACGTCGACTACGACGAGGGCGTGTACCGTGCCTTCTACCCGGCCGACGGCCACCCGGGTCCGCTCAGCTACGCCGGGCAGCCCGACGCCCTCTACCGAAACAACGGTGACGGGACCTTCACCGATGTCACCGAAGAAGCGGGCGTCCTGAACCCCGATGGCCGCGGCATGAGCGCCACGGCCTCCGACGTCAACAACGACGGCTGGCTCGACATCTACGTCGCCAACGATGCCACCGAGAACTTCTATTACGAGAACAAGGGTGACGGGACCTTCGAGGAGCGCGGCCTCTACCTGGGCCTGGCAATGGGCGAGAATGGCCAGGGTGTTTCCTCGATGGGGCCGAGCTTCGCCGACATCGATCGCAACGGCCTACAGGATGTGTTCATCCCCGACTTGGGGTACGGCACGCTGCTGATGAACCAGGGCGAGATCTTCATCGATACCACGTACGCCTCGAACATCGCCCCGATCATTGGCCAGTACACGGGCTGGGCGGGCCTGGTGTTCGACTACGACAACGACGGGTACGTGGACATCTTCGTGGCCAACGGCAACGCTCACCATGAGTTCTCTGAAGAAGACGTCTTCATGCGCAACAACGGCGACGGGACTTTCACTGACGTCTCGAAGGAATCGGGCGCCTACTTCAGCGAAAAGTACGTGGGGCGCGGCGGCACCTACGGCGACTACGACAACGATGGAGACCTCGACATCCTGGTGGTAAACCTGAATTCCGAAGCGAGGCTGCTGCGCAACGACGGTGGCAACCGCAACAACTGGATCAGCGTGCAGGCCTGGCTCGCCGGCGGCAAGTCCGAGGCTATCGGGGCCCGGGTGACGGTAGCGACGGGCGAGTTGCGACAGATTCAGGACCTCGTGCCGGTGCGCGGCTATCTCTCCCAGGTCGATTCCCGGCTGCATTTCGGTCTCGGCAGCTCCACGCAGGTGGACTACATCGAGATTCGCTGGCCCGACGGGCAAACGCAGCGACTGGAAGACGTGGCCGTGAATCAGTTCTTGAAGGTGATCCAGAAGGAACGCTAGCAGGCCGTGGGCCAGGTGAGCTGGGTCCGGCGATCGAGACCCGCGAACCAAGGGCAGGAGGAGGAGCAGGCGATGCGACGACGGACGGTGAGACGTATGGAGAAATCCGGTCTCGTGGTTTTGGCCGGCGCGCTCTGCTGCGTGCTCGGCCTGGCGTTGGTGCACCAGGTGGGCGCGGCGCAGGAAAGGGAGCCCGTCTACGTCGGCGCCAGGGTGTGTGGGACCTGCCACCAGGGCGCCGGAATGGGGCATCAGCTCAGCCGCTGGCTCCTGTCGAATCACGCCCAGGCCTACGCCGATCTCTCGTCGCCCGACTCTCGGACCATCGCCGATCTCAGCGGCATCATCCAGGAGCCTCAGGAATCGATCGTCTGCCTGGGCTGCCATGCCACTGCGGCAGATGCGGAGGAGTGGGAAAGGGACCCCACGTTCTTCATCGAGGACGGCGTCCAGTGCGAGAAGTGTCACGGCCCCGGATCAGAGTACATCGATGCTGAGATCATGGCCGATCCGGAGGCCGCCATGCGGGCCGGGCTCCGCAAGATCACCCCACGAGACTGCATGGTCTGCCACTCCGAGAAGGGCTCGCATGTCGCGATCCACAACAAGCCTCAGCTCGATGTCCACGCGGCTTTCGAGAGGATCGCACATCCCATGCCCGAGGTCCCCGACTACTCGCCGGTCAGGCTCGGAGCGAGCGGCCCGGGCGGCGTGGTCGGCGCCCCCGCCGCGGCCCGGCCGTCCGAGCCTGGCCCGAAGTACGCGGGAGTCTTCGCCTGCGCCGAGTGCCATGACTCGCCTACGACGGGGCTGCAGTTCAGCATCTGGCGGATGAGCCGGCACGCCCGGGCCTACGCCACCCTGTCGACGCCCGCCGCCTACGAGACCGCGGAGCGCCGTGGCCTCGAGGTGCCACCACAGGAGAGCCCCGAGTGCCTGCGCTGCCACTCCACCGCCGGTCTCGCCGAGCCCGGCCAGTATCTGTCCTCGCTTTCCAAGGATGAGGGGGTAGGGTGCGAAGCTTGCCACGGGGCCGGAAGTGAATACCTCGACGAGGCCATCATGCGCGATCCGGTTTCGTCGCGAGCCTCCGGCCTGCGACCCGTCACCGAAGAGACCTGCAAGGGCTGCCACGAGAGCGAGTCCTTCGACTTCGCTGAATCGTACGAGAAGATTGTCCATCCTTTCGAGCGGGCCACCGACGTGGTGGATGCACCCGCCTACAAGACGCCGCTCAACCTCGCCATCTCCCCTGATGGCCGGGAAGTCTACGTTACCTGTGAGGCCTCCGACTCGGTCGTCATTGTCGATACACGCACACTGCGCAAAGTCGCCGAGATCGCAGTCGGAAGGCAGGCCACCGACGTGACCTTCGACCCGAGCGGCAGCAGGGCCTTCGTCAGCAACAAGTTCGACGACACCGTGTCTGTGATCGACGTAGCCACGCGCGAGGTCGTCCGCACGGTCCAGGTTGGGGACGATCCTCACGGTGTGCTGACAGATCAGTCGGGCAATCGACTCTACGTCCTCAATACGACCGAAGACAGCATCTCCATTCTCGACCTGCAGTCGTATGACGAGATCAAGCGGCTGCGCGCCAGCCGCAGGCCATGGTCGCTGGATTTGTCACCCGATGGCTCGACGCTGCTGGTGACCAACACCTTGTCCCGTTTCGTGGAGGTCAGAACGCCCTCGGTGTCGGAGGTCACGGTGCTCGACTCCGAGCGGGACACCGTGCGCGACCGCATTGCGGTGCCGGCCGCAAACCTCCTGCAGGGCGTGGCGTGGCATCCGAGCGGCGATCTCGCTCTGGTGACGCTCAATCGCACCAAGAACCTGGTGCCGATGACGCGGCTGCTGCAAGGTTGGACGATCACCAACGGCATAGGAATCGTGTGGCGCGACGGCAGGGTCGACCAGGTGCTCCTGGACGAGCCCGACATGTCCTTTCCCGACCCGACTGATGTCGCAATTACACCCGATGGTCGCCTCGCTCTGATAACGAGCTCGGGCTCCGATCGAGTTGCGGTCGTGGACGTAGAGAAGCTCCTGGCAATGCTCGAGGAAGCTTCCGATCATGAGCGCGAGCATGTGCTTCCCAACCATCTCGGCAAGCCAACCGAGTTCGTCATAAAGCACATCCCTACGGGCAAGAGCCCGCGCGGTGTCGCGATCGCTACCGACGGCGCGACGGCGTTCGTGGCCAACGCGCTCGATGACACGGTCACAGTAATTGACCTCGAGACGCTCACTGCCACCGACACCATCGACCTCGGCGGCTCGAAGGAGATCACCGACGTGCGTTGGGGTGAGCAGCTTTTTCACAGCGCTGACATCGCCTTCCACCGGCAGTTCTCCTGTCACACATGCCACCCGGACGGTCATGTCGACGGCATCACCTACGACATCGAACCTGATGGGCTCGGTGTCAGTCCCATCGATAACCGCACCCTGCGCGGCATCCTCGATACTGCCCCGTTCAAATGGGAAGGCACCAATCCGACCCTGGGTCGACAGTGTGGACCCCGCCTAGCTGTATTCTTTACCCGCGTCGAGCCCTTCACCCCCACAGAGCTCGAAGCCCTGACGACCTACATCGCCACGATCCCGCGGCCACCGAACCGTCATCGCCCCTTGGGAGCTCCTCTGACCGAGGCACAGAGGCGCGGCAGGAAGATGTTCGAGAGAACGATGACGAATGACGGGCGGGGCATACCTGTCGATCAGCAATGCGTCACCTGCCACCCGCCGCCGCTGTACACCGATCGGTCGGTGCGCGACGTCGGAACGCTCATGCCCCTGGATCGCGAGGCATTGTTCGACGTGCCACACCTGACGAATATCTACGACTCGGCGCCCTATTTGCATAATGGCGCCAGCGAGACGCTGGAGGAGATCTGGACACGCTTCAACCCGCGAGATCTGCACGGTTTCACCAACGACATGACCAAGGATCAGCTCAACGACCTGGTCGAGTTTCTCAAGACGCTATGAAACGCCCCGGACTCACCGTCAGGCTCGTCATGGCCGCGGCCACGCTGTTGATGGTGACGAGTGCCTCGACCTCGGGTGCGCTCCACGCTGCAATCGAAGGGGCACCTCGAGAAGCTCCCCAGCAGCAAGGCCTTCCTTACATCTATACGGAATGGAAGCAGTTCACCGTTGAAGATGGCCTGCCCAACGATCATATCTTCGCCGTGGAGATCGACGGTGACATGGTGTGGGTTGGAACCGAAAATGGCCTCGCCCGCATTGACAAGCGTACCGGTGCGATCGAGTCATGGAACGAGGAGGACGGCCTCCCCTGGCGCGTCGTTTCCGCCCTGGCCGTCAATCAGGAAACGGGCGAGCTGTGGGTCGGGATGTTCGGCGGCGGCCTCGCTCGCTTCAGCGGCGGCCGCTTCGATCATTTCCACCAGCTCAACAGCGGCTTAGTGAACGACGTCGTTTATGGCGTTGCCATCGAGGGCAACAACGTTTGGGTGGCGACTACGGCCGGGGCGAACCGCTTCAACACTGACACGGGGGAATGGGCGATCTTCACCGAGAAGAACGCGCCCATGGAGGAGATCTGGAACTACGGCGTGACCTTCAATGATGGCTTCGTCTACCTCGGTGTATGGGGTAGCGGCGTTCTCGAGTTCGAGGTGGCTACCGAGCAGTGGAAAGTCTACCTGGACCCGGACGGCGAGATGGAAATCGATCTCTACCGTGACGACGGAATCGTCCACGTCATCACCACCGGGGTGAGCTTCATCGACCGCATCCTCTGGGTGGGGTCGTACTTCGGTGGCTCACGCTACGACGGCCGCCACTGGCGCGGCTACTACGCGCATGAGTGCGGCCTGCCCAGCGACTTCATCAACGCCGTCGCCGGGCGTAGCGCCGACGAGGCCTGGTACGCCACCGACAAGGGCGTGGGAGTAGTCACCGATTTTGCCAGCGATACCTGGGTGACCTACACGCTCGTTCCGGAGACCCACTCCGGCAGAGCAGTGGTGAGCCGGGGCACCGAGATCGTCGAGACGGTGGAGATGGGCGTCAATATTTCCCACAACTACGCCCTGTGGACCGCACTGGACGGCGACGACGTCTGGGTCGGCACCTCCAAAGGTCTGGCCTGGGGAGTCGGGACCGGCTACTACCCGGGACTCCGGGAAAGGCCGCCAGCGGCGGGCGGCAGTGGTGGTGAATCAAGCGCCGGACTGGAGGAGTCGAGATGATTTTACGCATCCTCCTGGTGGCTGCCCTGGCAATGCTCCCGGGTATTGTCCCCGCGCAACAAGCTGGCCAGCAGCAACAGGCTGAGCAGCAGGCCGAGCAACAGGCCGAGGCGGAGAAGCCGCCCCTGCCCCCGTTGCAGATCGATGACCCAGCCCTGATCGAAGTGCTCGAGAAGATCAACTCGGTGAACGCCTACGAGGTCCCGGATCTCGGTCTCATGGAGATCCAGGATTACGCTCGTACACCCGACGACGTCGAGCCGTTCGGTGGGATCAAGCCCTTCAAGGACCACTTCCTGCTGCAGATGGAGTACACCGGTCCGGGACGCGCGATCCCTGAGCCCGAGGATCTCGACACGGTGAAGCTCGGCTTCATCGGGCCGATCATGTCGACCGTCTCCGTGGCCACCGGCGGTGCCAGCCACGAGGAGCCCATGGGCATTCAGATGCTGCGCGGTTCCCGGCTCGCAATCGAGGAAGCCAACGCCAGGGGCGGTTATCTGAAGCGAGGCCTGCCCTTCGAGCTCGTCATCAGCAACGACAACGGCCTGTGGGGCTCGTCCGGTAACGAAATCGTCAAGCTCGCCTATCGGGACGGGGTCTGGGGCATCCTCGGCACTATCGACGGGGCCAACAGCCACATCGCCATCCGCGTCGCGCTGAAGGCCGAGGTGTTGATGATCAACTCCGGCGACACCGACCCGACGTTTGTCGAGACCAACATCCCCTGGGTAGCCCGCGTTATCGGCGATGACCGGCAGATGGGGTATCTTCTGGCCGACTACCTATACCGCAAGCTCGGTTACGAGCGCATCGGGATCATCCGGTCCAACAACCGCTACGGCCGCTTCGGTGTGCGCGAGCTGCGTGACAGCAGCCGCCGTCTCAGGCATCCGATCGCTCTGGAGATCAACTACCAGCTGGGCAGCGAAGACTTCTCCTTGCAGCTCGAGCGCCTGATCGAAGCGGACGTCGACGCCATCGTGCATTGGGGTGACGCCGAGGAAGGCGCTCGCGTCCTCAATCAGATGCGCACCACGGGGATGACCCATCCATTCTTCGCCTCCGACCGGTGCATCTCGGAAACCTTCGTCGAGATTGCCGGGGAGAACGCCGAAGGTGTCGTGTGCACGTCACCGTGGAATCCCCAGCGTGAAGACGAGCGCCTGGAGGCCTTTCAGGTGGCCTTTCGTGAGCGCTTCGGGGTCGAGGCGGGCACCTACGCGGCGCACGGCTATGACGGCATGAACATGCTGATCCATTCGATCCAGCTTGCCGGCCTCAATCGCGCCAAGATTCGGGATGTGCTGGCCCATCGCAGCAAGCCCTGGCCCGGCGTCACCGGCGACATCCTGCTGAGCGCGGCTCTCGATGATGATGGCGAGGTGTTCCTGGCCAGATTTGAGAATGGAGAGTGGCGCTACTACTCCCGCGAGGATCTCGACATTCCAACTGGTTTGGAGGCGGCTGACGCGGGGGCGGCTGGCGCGGTGGCAGCTGGCGCGGTGGCGGTTGGAGCAGTGGCGGCTGGAGCGATGGACACGGACGCGGCGGACACGGACGCGGCCAGGCCTCTGATTGCATCTCCCCACTACCGCTTACGCGAGCACCAGGCAACGTACAACGGTCCGGGCCGCGGGGCGCCGGAACCGGAGGATGTCGAGGAGGTGAGGCTAGGCTATTTCGGGCCCAGCGATCCGGCCCACCCCGACGGCGGCGACATGTGGCTGGCTGCCAACATGGCAATCTCCGAAGCGAATGGAGCAGGTGGATACAGGGGCCTGCCATTTCGCTTGTTGCCGGCCTGGTCGGACAGTCCGTGGGGAACGGGAATCAAGCAGGTCACCCGTCTGGCATACGAACAGAGAGTCTGGGGCATCGTGGGATCGATCGACGGCGCCACTACCCACCTTGCCGAGCAGGTCGTGGCGAAGGCACGCCTACCGCTCGTCAATCCCGCGAGCACCGACAAGACGGTCAACCTGGCGAACGTGCCGTGGATGTTTTCATGCCCTCCCGGAGATCATCAGTCAGCACCGCTTCTCGCTCAGGCCCTCACTGCCAAACTGGCAGGACGCCACTTCGTACTTCTCACGTCAACCGACCACGACTCACGCGCGTTCACGAAAGAGCTGATGAGCCCGCTAGCCGGGGAGTCCATTCACCCCCGCCGTCATGTGCAGTTCCACTCGGGAGAGGTCGACTATTCAAGGATCGTCGCCATGATCAACACACTCCGTCCGGAAGCGACCGTCATCGTTGCTGCGGCCAGTGACAGCGCTCGCCTCGTGGTCAGCTTGCGTAGGGCAGGGTTCGCGGGCGCCATATTCGGCGGCCCGGCGATGGGTCGATGGGCCTTCCTCGAAGCGGCTGATGCAACTGCGGAGGGCGTGATCTTCCCTTTCCTGCTTGCAGGGGATGAGTTGACCCCTTTTGCACGAGAGTTCGAGGATCGATATGGCCATCCGCCTGACTACGCCGCGGTGCACTCCTACGACGCCACCCGGATCCTGATCGCAGCGATTCTCGAGGCGGGCCTGAACCGTGCCGGGATTCGCGACGCCCTGGTTGAGCTTGCGCCCTGGGGTGGGGCAAGCGGAACGCTGTCGTGGGATCCTCTCGGCCAGAATCAGCGGCCGGCCCGGCTGGGCACCATCAACGACGGCAGGGTCGTTGCTCTCGCACGCTAGATCGAGCCTATGTAAGCTCTTCTCACCTCAGCGCACAGTACGTCGAGCACTCGAATCAAGCGCAACGAAGTATGCGCGCGCCTATCCGCGGCCGCAGCAGGAGGATGATGAGAAATGCGGGCTAGGTGTGTTTTTCCAATAGGTTGTTCATCAGGAGCTCCTCTGAGACAAAGGGGTTGTCAAATACTCCAATACCTCAGAGGGAGCATCCTGATGAACCTCCATGGTAACTCCAAGACGAGCCCCTAC
>SDBT01002454.1_pt1 | contig 32810 bp, 75 predicted proteins | sample 2277101 | NCBI WGS metagenome assembly SDBT01 (sample SAMN10404973, study PRJNA504765) | marine sediment metagenome | isolation source: marine sediment core GS10_PC15, 103 cmbsf | place: Arctic Ocean: Southern Knipovich Ridge | collected 2010
AGAGATGAAACTAAAAACTAATTTACTAATAAGAATAATAACTTTAATAATTATCCTAGGATTAAGTCTAACTATTTATCTAAATGGAAAAAATCTTGATTGCAATAAATGTGAATTAACTTTGACAAGTTCAAGAAGAGGACGAGACACAGCAAGCTATAACGTAACAACTAAAATAAATATAAAAGCTACAGAAATGTTTGAAACAATCCAAGATGGAGAATGCAGAGTGTCCTGGGATAAAATATATGGGTTTATTAGAGATAAAAACATAACAATATGATAAAAGAAAACATAATCAAATCATTAAAGGTTCTAAGAATACTCATCTTAGTTGCATTATTAATCTTAGTTTTCGTATTGGTTACTAATAAATTCTATGACTGCCAAGTATGTAAATTCAAATTTGAAGAACAAGTGATAGATGAACTAAAACTTGGAGGAAAAGATATATACATAGATGATCTTTGGCTTCTATATAAAAAGAAATGTCTCACAAGTTTTGAATCATTATTAGGAGAGCGAATAGATTTCGGCAACCTTACCATTCCATAATTACAACAAGGATTTAAATATAAGTTATACCTAAAAAAACCATGATAGATAATAGAGAAAAAGAAGGTGAAAAAGAATTCTACAAAAAGTTTGAAAAACTCGTCGGTAAAATATTTGAAATAAAAACCAAGACAAGAACTTACAACGGAATAAAATTAATAAGTATTGATCGTCCAGGAAGCCCAGTTAGATTTTTTAACTTTGAAAACAAAGAAGGTTTCACTCCAAAAATCTTAGCATTCGCACCAGAAGAAATTAAAAATTATGGAGTCGAAGAATGAAACTAACAAATCTCCCAACAATAAAAGATGCAGTAAGAGAAGTATTAGAAGAAAGTGAAAAGGCAAGAAACTCAGACATCATATTAATTCTATTAACATTAAGAAAATTCGGAGTAAGAATTTACATAAGAGATATAAAAAACATTCCCAGCATGGAATCAATAACAAGAAGTCGTAGATATTGGCAAAACCAAAAAGGATTATACACTCCAACAGAAGATATAAATATATTAAGAAATAAAAGACAAGTAGAATTCAAAGAGGTATTCAGATGAAAAACATAGACAAAATAGAAAAGAAAGTCCTAGTAGAAAATAAATTAAGAGAAGGAATGAGCGAAGAACAAGCAGAAGAAGAAGTAGATAGAGATGTAAAACATATAAGAAATCTAAATAATATGAAGAAAAGATTAGAAAGAGAAGTCAAACAAATAGAAAAGAAAAAAGAAAAAGTAAGTAAACAATTCAAAAAACAATTCAAAAAACTTCAAGACTCACAACCAGACGACAACTTCAAAAAGAAAAAGACAAATTTAAAATCAGCTACAACAAAACACTTAAATAGAATAATGTATTTCTTAGAAGAATTCCCAAATTCAAATCTAACTAAAATAGCAGAGGAAAATTGTATGACAAATGAATACACAAGAGATGGATTAGTATTCTTAGTTAAACATAAATTATTAAAGAAACAAGGTGGAAGTGTCCCAATATATTCACTTAATTAAGATGATTAATTTATATTATACTCACCCTGCTATGGCATTGTCCTGGTGTGGGGAGCTGCGGGTGAGACTAATTGCAACTAGTAGAATACCTCTCCCTGCACCATCATAATCAACCTCCATGAGTTAGTTCATGGCGGATGTAATCAAGCCCCCGAATAGAGCATGGAAGGTGCAAATCCTTCACGGGGGCATTTGGGTAGAGGTTATGTCGGTGTTAGTTGCACAATACCCAAAAACCCTCGCCATATAGGGTAAGTAGGCGGGGGTTCATACTCGCTAAACGCCCCCCATATCCAAAAAGCGAGAGGGTTGGGGGCATTTGGGTTCAGGAGAGGAAGGCGTGGCTGAACGCCCTGAACTCTGTCAGCTTTAAACCCAAAAAACCCTCGCTGGCATACCATGGACAAGGCGGGGGCATTTGGTTGTATAGGCATTAATTTGCTGATATGAACCAAAAAACCCTCGTCTGCTCAGAGAGGCGGGGGCTTAATAATCAAAATGGAAAAAATAATAGAACTGCTTGAAGTATTGGTTGAAGGATATGAAACCAGAGCTAGTTGGACTAAAGAAAAAGCTCAAAAACTATTGGCAGAACTAAAAGACACGCACAAGGCAGGTTAAAACATGGCATTTCACGGAGGAATAACAATTGAAAAAGAAAACATGGCAGAAGAAGATAAAACAGACCCAAAGAAAATAAGAGAATATCTTATTGGAAAAGATAATCAAATTCTGCAGGATAAAGCAGAGAAATGGGAGAAAGAGTGGGCTGAAAACACTTGTATCCCAACTGGCACTTTTAATTTGAGTGAGAAGATAAATGATTTTGAAGTTGGTGAAGCATCAAAATATCTTTTAACAAAGAAAGATGTCCGTGAGTTTATTCGGTTGTTGAAAGAAATAATATTAAAAGAAGGAAGATTTATTGGGATTAGGGATATAGACAAGCTGGCAGGGAAGTCGCTATGTTAGATAAAGAATTTAATTTGAGTGAGAAGATTGCGACTCATACATTCGCAGGGGAAGATGGAATTATGAAATATATTGAAACAAAAGATGTCCGTGAGTTCATTAAGTTGTTGAAAGAGCATTATAAATGGGAATTTCCTATGACTTTTGAAAACATTAATAAAGAAATAGACAAGCTGGCAGGAATAAAACTAACTGGGAAACCTCTTGATTTAAGCGGGAGTACTGGGAGAAGCTGACATGGAAAAAGAAACAATAAAAACAATCGCATTAATCATTTGCATGATTTTAATAATCGGAACAGCAGGATATTTTATTTACAGATGGACTTATCAGGATGGATATAATCAGGGCTTTGAACAAGGCAGTGCTTATGTAATTAATTATCAAACACAAAACCAAAAGATATTTTTATTCAATACAACAGGAAGCCCACTTGAATTAAATTACCAGCAATTATTTGAAGTATTGCAGGGGAGTGGGAATGGCTAACACAAATAAACTAGGAAGGAGAAAACAAAAAGCATATATGGAAGAAATTGAAGCAAACTTAGACAAGCACATAAAATTCTTAACACATCATTTGTCTTCGGTGTTTTTAAGATATGCAAATGAAGTTTACAAATTAAATCGTAAATATTTTGCAGTTGGGACGGCAAGTAAATAATGAAAGACTTAACAGAAAAATGTGCATGGAAATCTATAGCAGAATTGGAAAATCATGCTGAAGGAAATTTAGACTTCTGCAAATATGTTTGTAATGGTTATCCTCTTGATTGCGGACACTATGTCCCTGAAAGTTTGATTAATACAATTAAATCACAAAAGAACACTAAAGTGCAAGATGGAAACAAAAGAACTTGATTTGGGATTAGGATTAATGAATGATATTCAGCTTAGTCGTTCATATATTGGGGAATTAGAAAAGGCAACCATTACTCTAATGATGTATCCTTTTTATAAAGACAATGAACATGATTATAAATTTGAACCTTATGTTTTATTGAGATGCTATACTGAAAGTTCAGAAGATAGAAGAAATCTTGATTGGATAATTAAAAAGGCAATAGAGAAAAGACTAGAAGAAATTAATGAAGAAAATGGACAGAGAGCTACAAGTAGAATAATTAATTATAAATTTAAGGTAATCATTGATGCACAATCTCGTGCTAATGTGAATCATAGTGGTGCTAAATCTAATTTGATTCCTTTTGAATTTAATTCTGCACCACCTTCTTCGGAAGATGCACAAAAGAGTACAAAAATGCAAGGGGGTGAGAAATAATGGAAATAAAAGAAATAGAGTTTGGAGTTTATAGAATCACTATAGATGCAACTTCAAGAACATTTGCATATAAGGGGTTTAATGATGAGTTAAGAAAGGGGCATATATATACAAATATGAAACCAGCTAATGAATTAATAGAGAAACTTAGAGATGTATTTGGAGAAAGAGAATGACATTAAATAATACGATTGTGAAAAATGGATAAATTAGAAGATATGATGAAAGCAGATGGGTGGATATTGGGATACCATATAAATTGGGGAGTAAAGTATTGGTCTTTCCATAAAGATGGTTTTGAAATAGCCCTTAATGATGTTGATGTAGTTACGCCCTTAGATAAATTTAATGGTACACATTTTAAGGCATGGAAACCACAATCACAAAATCCCCCTAAAATGAACAATGGCAACAAGTAATATAATTGGATGGCTACCCATAATAGGATCTATCTTTTTAGTTGTAGTTGTATTTAGTTGGGTTATAGGATTTGTTTACATAATAGAAAAATTAAAAGAATCACAAAACACACCAAAAGAGTCAAAATGATAAAAGTAATAATAGGTACAGATGGAAATAGAGTTTATGATGAATTGAAAACTGATAAAACCACCCTGGGTGAGAACTCCTTGGTAATAAGAAGATTAGAAGAGATTAAACAGGTATTATTAGATATGGAATATGATGATGATTTAAAAGAGGTACAAGATGAAGAAAGAGTTAGTTAAAGATTTGTCAAATGATGTGGAAGAGAATATGGAAAGGTATCTTACTTTATGGAGTAGCAGTAGATTATCTGATAAATTTGGTATTAAAGTTGATAGGTGGGATTGGGCATTAAAATCATTTGGGATTTTTGTTTATTTGAATGTAATAGAAAAGCAGATTGAAATGCTTGAAGATTTACTTAAGAATGCAAGGTTAGTTACTTTTAAGAAAGCCATAAGAAAACACATTAGTGAACTAAAAGAAATGTCACCTTTACTAGAGAAAGAAAGTTTAGCAGAAATGTTAGGTGACACTTAATCGCTGAAAAATGAACAAAAAGAAGATGACATCAACAAATGCAGTAAAACAATGTAAAGAATGTGGTAATGATACTAAAGGTGTTTGGAGGTATAGGGGCTTTTATTATTGTTATTCTTGTTATAATAAAATGTTTCGTGAGAGATTAGATGACACAAAAGTCCCAAAATGAGAAAGACGAAGTGATGGTGTTACTAAAGAATGAAACAAACATTTAAATAGGGGGGTTAGGTTAGGTATATCATGGAAAAAGCAATATGTAAACAATGCGGAAAAGTAATAGAAGGTTATGGAAAGAACCATGCTGACTTCTTAATGAAACAACACATGTTAAAACACGAAGGTGAAGATCCTCTTAAAACTAAAAAGAAAACTAAGGAGGCGTTTTAATGGAATGGGAAAAGTTAATTGAATTAATGAAGGTAATAAGAACTGGAAACAATATTGTATTTGATAATTCAGATGGTGTTTTTAAAATAACTAAATTAGAAGAAGCACCAATTATAATGCGGGACGCACCTGAAGAATAAAATGGCGACACAAAACACCAAAGTTGTGAAATGTGAATGCGATAATATGGGAGTTCTCCAACCTGGAATGTCTCGTTGGTATGATCCAAAGAAAGAATTACCTTTTGTTAATCATGAACCAGGAGAATGTAAATGCACTAACGAGTTGAAGCAATATGTAAGAAATGGGAAAGTAATTTGGTTATGTTCTTGTTGTTGCTGTAGGGGAGATGTGGAGGAAAAAGAATGACACAAAAGATTAAGAAAGTGATTGAAGGGTATGCCCACATTAGTGCAATGTTTGGACTTTGTATATTTGATGAATTCAAAGAAACTCAATCTATTTCAAAAGATAAATTGCTTAGAGAATTAAAAGAGTTTGAAGATAAAAAAGTGAAAATAACTGTGGAGGAAATTAAATGACACAAAAGACTAAAGATATGAAATTTGAGAAAGTTGTTGAATGGGAAGAGAGAAAGTTTATTAAGAGAAAAGTGGATTTTGGAGATTTGATATTATTTGTTTTTGGAGCATTATTCATGTTATTGCTTTTTAGATTTTGGTTAGGTTTGATTCTCTTAACAATCTGGTGGATTATTGCAAAGTTATTATCAAAGAGACGAAAAGTTTATTTTAAAGTGGGGGGGATGAGAATAACAAAATGACACAAAAGGATAACTTAGTGATTATTGAAAATGCAATAGGGTGGGAAACAAAAGATGGAATGCAATTAGCATTTAAACCAGAATTTGCCTTTATGAATTGTTGCAGAGCCGAAGAACATAAAAGACCTATTTGGAGGGAAGACCAAGATGACACAAGATAGCAATAAGATGCCAATACCTAAAGAAGTTCAAGGAAGTTTAGATAAAAGTAATGAAGCATTTAGAGGATTATTAGGAGAGCTTAACGGAAAAGTTATGAATTACGAGACTTGTAGAATGCTAGAGGATTTCTGGAGAGATTACAACCAAGAAATTTTTAGTAGGATTCAAGAAGGGATAACTATTGCAGTTAAACAAATGAAGAAGGAAGGATTAATATGACACAAACCAAACATGTTGTGAAACTTAAAACATTGCAGGATTTGAAGAACTTTAAGAATTGTAGAGGTGGCTGGAGAGAAGAATTAAAACAAGAAGCAATCAAGTGGGTTAAGGAATATAGAAAATGTAAGGAAAATAGAATGGCTATTGCCTTAGAACACTTTTTCAACATCACAGAGGAGGACGAACAATGACACTTAAACAGGACTTTGTGAAAAGAATAAGAAGGATACTAAAGGAAATGAATGAGGAGAATTATAGTGATTTAGATATTGGGTTGAGTGGGAGAGTAGAATACTTAGAGAGAAAATTGTATAAGATTGAGTTTCAATTGTTTGGTAATGTAAAAATTCAAGAGGGGGCTTTTAGACGACACAAAAGAATGAAAAAATGAAATGTCCATATTGTAAAAAAGAAACCAATCCTAAATCAAGAATTTTAAAATATTTGAAAAGAGGAGGGAGTTGTATCTCTCTTATATCCAAAGACCTTGGAATAAAAAGAAGCACATTAGTATATTGGATACATATTCTAAAAGGAGAGGGAAAAATAGAAACTAAAAGAATTGAGTTTAAATCTATTGGAAGACCAACAATAGTTAGACTAAAAGACACACAAGATAAGAAAGATGATAAATACAATTAAAGCAATAAAAGCTAGAATTTTAGCTCAAGTTCATCCAGCTATGAGGGGTCTTGTAGAAATAGAATTAATTAAATTAATAAAACTTACACAATCTAAACCAAGAGTTAAGAAAGATGATTGAAGGATATGATTTGACAGACCAAGAAACTGAATGGGTAAATATGATTCAAGCAAAAACTAGTCAGGACTTAGAAGAAAGAGGAATCAAAACTAATTATGATAGTATATTAACCGCATCAATCTTTGGGGTCACTTTATTCACAAGAAAATTAAAACTAGTTGATAAATCACAATCTAAACCAAAAGTGAAAAATGGATAAATATCAACTATTAGCAATCACCGATGTATTGGAAGTCATCCTAGTTTTAGGGATTATAGTTTGTGCTGCTTTATTCAGTTGGTGGCTTTTATTGATACTATTAGTTATTGGAAAATCAGAATATGAGAGGAAAATATTAAATTCAACAGATAAAACGTCAAAAAAACAAGGAAGTAACTATTGGAATTTGAAGAGTAGTTCATAAAGCAAGGTGGAAAATGCAACAAACAAGATTAAACATGGGTTGTGGCGACGACTACAGAGAGGGCTATATAAATTTGGATCTAGGTAATGAATCTTATTTAAAAGTCAAGATTAACCCAGATGTTTCTCACGATTTAAACAAAGCTCCTTTCCCCTTTGAAGATAACCAATTTGAAGAAATATTAATTTACGAAGTCCTGGAAAACATTAAAGACTTTGAAATGTTCTTTTCAGAGTTATCGAGGATTTCAAAGCCAGACTGCATTATCAAGATAACTGTTCCATATTTTTCTTATTGGGGGACTTACGCAGAATTCAGTATCCATAAGTTTTGTTTGAATTGTAGAAATTTGTTTCATATTTTCAAAAGGAATGGATTAAAATTAATTTCAAAGAAAGTTGTAAACAGTAATAAGTTCTTAAAAATATTAGACTACTTTGTAAATTCAAGTGATTTAAATCAGAGAGTCTATGAAAGGTTCTTTTCAGGGATCTTCCCAGCAAGACAAGTTGAATGGATATTAAGAAGGAACAAAAGGTTTAAATACATTTAAAATCTTTATAATAACAGATTAACATGGAAGAAAAAACAAGTGCAGAAATACAACAATTGGAAGAGAAGCTAAAATCATTAAAGGACAAAAACAAAGTTCCACCCCTAGAATTAACAAAAGTAAATGAAACTCTTAACCAGGGAATCAGAAAAGATGGAAAAAAATATTCAGTAAGAACAAATAGAGATAGATTCTTCTACCCAAAAGAATGGGGTAAGTTCTTTGATAGTTTAACAAAACAATCCCAAAAATTAACTTTCGACTTCTTGATAAATACAGGAGCAAGAATAAATGAAGCAAGAAACGTCAAAGTTGGAGACATAGATTTTGAAAACAAAAGATTAATATTAAGAATAACAAAAGTAAGAGCAAAGAAAAAAGAAAAGAATCCAAGACCAAGAACAATATCATTCTCAACTGAATTCGGAAAGAGACTTAAAAAATATATCAAAGGCAAAAAAAACGATGAATTAATCGGAGTCCTCTCTACTCCCGCAGCAAACATAGCAATGAAAAATCATTTAAAGAAAGTAGAAATAAAAGATCCTTATATGTTCTCACTTCATAATATTAGAAAGACTCATGGAAACTGGCTAAAAGCATTAGGAGTAGATGGAGCAGAAATCTGTACAAGATTAGGACATGATTACAATACTTTCTTAAAGTCTTATAGTTCCCCAGACATCTTTAGTTTTGAAGAAAAAAATCAGATGAGATTAATATTAGGAGATTTATACCAAAGATGAAACTTCATTTAGTATTTTTTGCATTAGCAATCTTTGGATTGGGTTTTCTTGCCTCAATAGGTTATGATTATTATTTTGAAGAAGATCCAGAATACAGGGGACTATGGACTAGGAACAAATTTAATTTCAAAGGTTCTTGGGTTCATGTTAATATAAATGATATGGATTTTGAAAGAGCAGTTGAATTTTGTAAGCATGAAACTTTTCATGAAATTTTTGCTGAGTGTGGAGAGAAGAATGAACCAGAAGAATGTTTCGATAATTACTTAGATTATAAATATAATGATGAAGAATAAAAAAGAAATGCAATTAAAGATAATTAAACCATTTTCATAGGAGCATCAGATCGATTAACCCTTGTTTCCCAATATCTTTTTCCAGATTTACTAATCCTAATGCCTGGAAGTTTCGCCTTTCGTCCAGCGTCCCTCTTAATATCAATCACTTGTCCAGATTGAGGTAAAATCTTCTTAATATCATTCTTCCGAATTTCAGAAACAGGAATATCTCTTTTAGGTTTTATCGTTTTCCATACACTTTGATATACCATTACATTTTCAAGGCATTGATATTATTTAAATCTTACTATTTTCACTACTCTCCAGGCATTAGGCATTGAGATCCTTAACAAAAGGGTTTACAGAGTGTGTTTCTCCCACCTAAATTATCATCAAGGCATTCACATTTCTCTTTTTTGTCATCAGGTTCAGAGTCCCCACTATCACTAATTTGTTCTGGTTTCTTAGGTGGCTCTTCGCTTTCTTCTTCGTCTAAAAATTGTTGTTCCATAAATTAAATTTCCCTCCTTACAAATTCTTAAGAAATAAAAAGACAGGGAGAAAGGTATAAACAAACTCCCTGCCCTTTCTTAAGAGAAAGTATAAAAGTGATATGACAATTAAGTTAAACTAAATTGCCTTTCCTTTCTCTTAAGTAAGCTCAAAAAATAAAGCTCTAAATTAAATATTTAAATTACCAAGACATTTATTGAGTTGTTTTTCTAATTTATCACTTAAAATAAATTCTGTTGAAATATTGCTCGGCTTATCTTCTTCTAATAAATCCCATGCGTCAGATTCACATCTCGCCTGTATTTCTAAAACTTCTGCTGTTTCGCGTATTCCATTAACACTTAAAAATTTATAAGTTCTGCAATATTCTGCCTTAAGTTCTTTTTTTGTTATTCCTTTCATTTTTTTAGTCCTCCCGTTGTTTTAGTTTGAATCTTTCCATACAAAAATCTTCAAACTCATCACTATCATCAAAATCAAAGTTTCTTAAAAACTCGCCTTGTAGTTCTTCTTTATGATTATCTTTGAAGTCTAAAAATTCTGCGTGTTTTGTTTCTGCTAATAAATCAAATCCCATTCTTCAACCTCCTTTTTACTTATTTTAAAAAACCTTCTTAACTTCTCTCTTTCCCAATTATCAAGAGTTTCATCTCTATCTACACTAAAACAATCCCATTTCTCTATAAACTTAATTATTTCTTTTTTAGTTCTCATCTTATTGATTACAAAATTTTTCTAATTCTATTTGAGTATCAACATATTGTTTTAACAACTCAAAAAACTCTTTTGTGCCTTCTTTTTTGACATGTTTTAAAAGTTCGTTATGAATCTGTATTTCTCGCTCTTGCAATTCTTTTAATGTTTGTTCCATTTTTTACTCCCGTAATTTAGTTTCATTATTAGCAATCTTATCTTCGCAATTAGGACAAGAAAAATTATTTCTATCTTTAACCCAATAATAACAACCACAATCCCCACACTCAAACTTTTCTTTTCCTTTATGTGTTTCTTCTTCCATTTTGTTTTTTTCCTTATTTAGTTACTGAATCTGAAAACCCCTTAAGAATTAATAGGGGTGAATAAATTTTATTCCTCTTCGGTATATTGCTCACTTATAAAACATTCTATATCTTCAACTTCAAATATTTGCGGAGTAGAATAACCCCCCCTTACATCACAACCCCTATGTATTTGGAGTATTATAAAATATCTTTCATTACTACAAAAAATAATATATTGTAAAACTTCACTTAAAACATTTTCACAATTATAAGTATTATTCACTTTAATCTCTTCACACAAATAATTATCTTTTTGATTGTGCTTTTCTGCATAGATTTCCATATCTGTCATATTATACTCTTCGCTTTTCTTTTGAAATTTTTTAAAGTCCTCATTAAAGTTCTCACTTTCAGGGGTTATTTTTAAATTATTTAAAAGATAGTTAAAAGCATTTATTTCTTTAGGTTCGTCTTTAATCTGTTTTGGTTCTTTTAAAATCCGTGAATCTGTTTGCTTTTGTGCTTTTTGATATGCTCTCCCATAAGCCCCCCCACTATCACAAATATGCTCCCCCGTATTTTCTCTTGCAATATCTAATAAAACCCTTTTTAATTTTCTCATTTTTTACCTCCTTTCAATCTCTTAAAAAACCTTTTATGCAATCTTATATATTCTTTTTTTGGGATTTCTCCTTTTAATTCTAATAAACTTAAACCTCTTAGTATTCTGCTTATATCTATTCTCTTTAGTTTTATTATTTCCATATTAAATCCCAACCCCTTTTTTTAATTCCATCATTCTTTTATATTGATTATCATTTAAAGGATTTTCTAAAGAGTAACTACTTAATGCTTTTAACTCTGCCATGTTTCTCATTTGTTCAAATTGATTTATTTCTTGTTTTGCTTTGTCCATTTTAAAAAGTTAGGTGCGGGGTTGCGTGTGTTTCAACTCCCCCCAACACTCTATTTTTATTTTTTGTTCTCATCTGTATAACCAAATCGGATTTTTATTTAAAGCCAATCCAATCAACCCTATAATCCAATTAGTTAAAGGAGTAATTAAACACACCCCAACCAATCCGAATAATAAAAACAATTTAAATTTATTTCTTTTTGGATTATAAAGTTTAATTGCTCTATCCCTATACCCTATAAGGATAAACTTTTTTTTGTTTTTGATTCTATGTTTCATCTTAAAATCTTTAATACAAACCCATTAATAAACCTTTCGGTTTCTAAAATCTTTAATTAATTACTCAATAGTGAAACAGAACCACACAGAAAACCACTACTCAAAAAAGACATATAAACATTTTAGGTTTAAAGATAGCCCACACACCCCAACCCTTTAAACTAAAATCTCTTAAAAAAAAGATGTGAGTTTAAACCCCTTAAACTATATGGTTAAATCTACCAATACACCCCCCACCACCCACACCAAATAAATAAAACCTATACCCCCCACCCACATAAAAACAACCCCTCAAACGAATGCCTAGATAACACACTTTAACACACCCCCCCTACCAACCAGGCATGCCTAGTTTATTTTTTTAATGCCTGGTGCCTTGATAGATAAAAAAAGTATCACCAGAACCTATTAGATCAGGCCAGAGATACCCTGTAGCTATCAAATGCCTGGAAAACAGCTCCTTTTGTCATCCCACACCCTCCAAACACCTTATAAACCATAATATTATAATATAATAGCCCCGCACCAGCACCAAAACCCTAGAAAACCCCCCTATAGGAGGGTTCTGTATATGATTTCATATCAAATTCAATCCAATTCTTCTTCTTCCTCTCCTTCGTTACCTAATAATCTTCCAATATATGTATGTGAAGTCATCATTCCAGTCTTTTCCTTAATCTTCTCAGCAATCTCACGTTGTGTTAAACCCATTTCAACTAAAATCATGAACGAACCCTTCAAATAGTTAAGTCTACGCTCCTCTTTCATACTCATTACCTCTCTAGACTTCAATGCTTTCACTTTAGCAGCTCTATATTCCTTTTCATCTATCGGATACATGTTATCCCAGTCCCCACTAAAGTCATCGGAGTATGCAGTGTAGTTTAAGTCCTTCTTTCCCCTCAAAAAAAGGTGTTTCTTATTAGGTCTTGAATAAAAATTAAAGAATCCCCTCTCAATTTCATCATTATCATTAACAGTCGTAAAGCAATTCAGCAAAAAATCACTTCTAGACAACGCAATCCCTTTTGGTAAGTCAAAAAACTCAGGTAACACTAAGATTGTAAGCATATTATACTGCCCACACTCTCTCAAGTAGTCTTTTACTGCTTGTGTACTTCTTTTCATTGCTTTAACGCCTTCAAGATCAGCACCAGCTTCATCAAATATCAAAACAGCATGCTCATACGTTGTTCCTAACTTATTTCCTCGCTTAATTAATTGAGTTCCATGAAAAACAATGTTTTCTTTCACATTAAAGGGAGCTTTTATCCTATATAACTTTTGTAATTGTTGTGTCCAATAAATTCCAATTTGCAAACTCAAAACGCTCTTGCCCAAACGAACTCTTCCTCCACCAGAAACAATAATCAAAAAATCCCAATCCTTATGAATATTTTTCAATAAGACATCAAGATTATCTTTTAAAGTATCGTGCATATAAAATCCAGGACTTCGTTGTCCCTTATAACTTCCAAGGGGAAAAAGTGACGTGCAAACTTTTGCCATCAAGTCCTCAACGCAGCCTTCCTAATGTTACGTTTATTACTAGCCAAAAATCCATGTTTCTTTGCATAGTCTCTTAACTTAATATCCAAGTCATCAATATCTGCAATAGTCTTTTTCCAATAAGCCATTTTTTCTATACTAAGTTTCGGAGGATTGATTCTCAACTTATCTCTTAATGCAGTAATCTCCGTCCACACTTCTTTTTCTTTAGTACTTAACTCAACACTAATCTCTTTGTAAAGTCCAACGAGGTGAGTTAAAATTTCTTCTGGCTCTCCTTGAACTTGTCCGTAAGTATCATAACGTGTAGCACGAAATCTAGAATCATTAATAGCATCTATAATTTTATTACACCTTTGGAGTACAGCAAGATTTGCATTCCACTCAAGAACTTTACCTGTAGTTTGTTCTTCCATCTTCACCTCTATTAATTATATTTCAGATGGTATTTAAATGTTACTACTTATTCCCAATTCAAAATAGTAAATTATTTAAATCAACTCTTCCTTTAAAAGCAATGAATAAATCACAAGATTTAATTTGTTTAGATAGTTTTTATTACTTCAGTTATTATTAGTTCAACATCAAAATAAATAATGACGTGTAGAATGAAAGATTGTAACACCAAGAATTCCAAAAGCACTTCGTCCACCAGAACTAGCACCAACTATAAAAGCAGTTAGACCAACAGCCCAACCTATTTCTCCTGAACAAACAGAACAATTAGCACAACAACAAGAAACAATCAATAAAATTTCTTCGGACATTTCTTATACACAAGGGCAACTAAATAGAATCGCAAACGAAAGAGAATTAGAAAGACAAAAAGTAAGTAGGATACATTTAGAAGGTGGGAGTTATCAAACAGCAGATAGCACAAAAGATGTATGGGCGAGAACAGAAGGGCAACTCTCCTCACAATTAAGAGCATTAAATCAAAGTTTAAATATTGCAAAACAAGGAGTAGTATCTTATGAAGATGTATCGACTTATGTAAGTCAAGCAACTCAAAGAGAAAAACAAAGACAACAACATTCAAGAGCAGTTGCAAAATATCTTGCTAGAAAAAAAGAATTCGAACAAGCAGTAGAAACAGAAGCAATAATAGAAGTACCATTAATAGTAAAGCTAACTGAAAAGGATTTAATAACTGGAGAAGAAAGAGTAGTAAGAAAAACAGTAACTCCTCAATATGCTTATCCAGAAGACATAGGAGAACCAATAAGTTTAGTAAGAAAAGAACCAACTCCAGAACCAACTCCAACTCCAACCCCCACACCAACATTCACAAAGGATATAAGTTTACCATTTCAAGAAAGGGGAACACAAGTTTATGATCCAATTACTGGAGAATATAAAACTCCAACAACAAGATTTGATATATCACAATTCGGAGAACCGCCAGAAGGAGTTGAAGAAGTGAGCATAGTCGCAGAAGCAATTACTTATCCAAGAGATTATCTGGTTGGCGGAATATTCGGAGAACCAGACTATACCACACAGCAATTATATGAAAGAGAAGAATTGCAAGCTCCAGGTATGGCAACAGGTGGAACAATCTTTAGAGGGGGGGGATATAAATATGATTTGCCAGGAGCAGAATTAGAAAGACAAAGATGGCAAGAAGAACTTGTCGCAGAAACTTTATTCGGAGTTGAAGCAGAGAAAGAACTTAACCTAATTTATGATAAATATTTAATAGAGATTGAGAGTCAAGTTAATCAAGCACAATCACAAACAGATTTAGATAAGATAGTTATTTCAATTCAATCAAAAGCAGAGAAAGAAGCAGACGAGAAGATAAAAAAATTAGAGAAGAAATATGAGGGAGAATTTGAAGCAAGAGAAGATAAGCGAGTTAAGAAATATGAAGATAGAATATTCTCAGAAGGACATATAAAAAGAGTTGTTGAAGGGCTTTTTATCGGGGCGAGTTATACCATTCCTTTTGCTGGTCAGATGATGTTGGGAGCAGATATAACCAGAACAGCAATAGAATCCCCATCAATAATATCTCAATTCAAAAGAGATCCATTTAGAATGGGGGTTATGGCTGGCGAAACAGTTTTAGGAATAGGAATAGCGGGTTTTGGAATAGGGAAACTCAAAGCAATATCAAAGACAGCAAAAATACAGAGAGCAATAGGAGAGGCAAAAGTTAATATAAAATCAAAAGGATTTCTAACAGAAGCAAAAATAGACGCATTAAAAATTTCTCAAGAGGGAAAGCTCCAACTGAAAAATCTAATCAAGAAAGGAGGAAGAGTTACAAGATATGATATTGATCTAAAAGCTAATCCAAAATTTATAAAGAACACACCAAAAGTAAAAGGAAGTTATTTAGAAGTCTTAGATCAAACAGGAAACTTAATAGATAGAATTGGAGTGGGAACATTAGAAGCAACCCTTCAAGGAAAAACAATCAATCAAGCATTATTTAATCAAGCAATTCTAATGGTGGATAAAAAGGCGGGGGGTGTTTCTGGTTACTCTGAAGTTGTCACAGGAAGATTAAGGGGGGAGTTGCTTTTTCCTTCTGGCAGAGTAAGACAAAGAATAGTAAAACCGAAGATGTATAAATTTATAGAAGAAAGCAAACTGATTTTTGATCGTCCTTTTCAAGGAAAAAGAATTGTGATGACAGAATCAACAGCTCATTTAATGAAGGTAAGTAAATATAAAGGACAAGAATTTTTAACTCCCTACACAACAAAAGCGAGAGTCAAAGTATTACCAGATATAAAATTTCTAAAGACAAAAGCTAAACCTTATGTGAAGGCAGTTGCAATAGAAGAATTAACCCCATCAAGTTTATTATTAGATGTTAGAACAATAAGTGATATAGGAATTGCAGGGATGATGAAAAGATACGTAACAAAAGGACGGGCTGTTGCAGAAAGAATTAAACCGAAAGTTAAGAAAGCTCCCTCAAGAATAATAAGAGGATTTGATGATTCTCCTACACCTTCAACTATTTTTAAAAGACCGCCACCTCCAAAGCCAAAAGTAAAAGTCCCAAAAGTTAAGGAAGTTCCCCCATCACTAATAGAAAGTTTATTTTATGGAAAACAATATAAAGTTCCAATAGGAACAGAGGAAGCAGTATTTGCAGGGATAGGTAGATTGCCAGGAGAATTAGTTGGTGGTGGATGGGGTGGATTGATTTTTGGAGTTGGCGGATTAATAAGAGACTTTGATATAACAAGACCAAAAGAAGAAATAAAAATAACTGAAGAAATAGCACAAGTATCTTTAATGGATTTAGAAAGAGTCAGAGTAAAAGAAAAAGAAAAAGAAGAATTCATAAGACCAGTAATTAGTCCAGTAATAACATCATTAGAATTAGAAGAACAAACCGAGATTTTAAGACAACAATTAAGACAACCACAATTAACAAAGTTAGAAACCAAACAGATTCAAAAGCAACTTTTTAAATTACAACAACTTCCAGCTCCTTCAATTCCCTCAATCACTCCAACAATAACTCCTCCAGTAATACCACCTTTCTTCTTCCCAGGAGAAAGACCAGTAACAAGAAAGCAAACAGATGTAGGTTATCATGCAGATGTAAAAGAAAGAGGCAAGTGGAAAAGAGTAACAGACAAACCACACACAAGAAGTGGAGCAAAAGACGCAGGAAGTAGAATAACAGATCACACAACATCAGCACAATTTAGAATAGAACCTATTAAAAAAGTAAGATATAAAAAAGGAAAGAAGATTAAAACAATCCAAAAGTTCAGACCATTAGAATTACAACAAGGAGATAATTACTTTCTTAGAACAGCAAATAAATTCAGAGACTACATGGTAAGTAAAGGACAAAGAAGGCCAATGAAAAACAGATGGATTGAGAAAAAACAACATCGTAGCGATACAAGGGGAGAAAGTCAAGAATTAACAGTAAGTCAAGTAAGAGCAAGAAGAACAAAAGCAAGTTTAGGATTACCAACAAGAAGAACAAAATCAAAAGGAGGCAGAGCAAACAAATATTTCAGACTTTAATTACTATAAAGTTAAAACATTATACTCGTAACTAAGCAGTAGTAAAAATAGTAACATTTAAATACCATCTGAAATATAAACACATGAGGTGAAATGGCAGAAGAAAATTCCCCACCAAAAACACAATCTATTTCTTATCCTAATCAAAATGAACTAGGAAAAGATATGGCTTCGATAGCAGGACTATTAAAAGCTGCAGAAAAATTACTCCCTATGTTAAGAAGGGAATTCAGAGGTGAAGCAACAGTACAACACGAAGACGGAAGTATTGATTATATTCAGATTTCTAAACCAATTTTTGTAAGATTAGACAAAGAAACAGAAGAACCAATAAAAGTAAAAGTTAAATACAGAGACATGCCTGAAAAAGAAATCTTTGTACCAAATGACGAAGCAATTGAAGAAGTACTAAGCATGTTAAAATTTATGGGACTAAATAATATTACTAGATTAACAAACATAGATGAGGGAACAGTCCTAGACGACTTAAAAGAATTTGAATGTAAACTCGCAGCAGTTCTCGGACTAAAACAAAAAGACTGGGGAATAGATAAAGTAATGTTACCAATGACACAGACTAAAATCAAAACAATAGTTCAAGACGCAAGATACATGTGTGTAAATGGAAGTACTCTTAAAGCAATACAAAAGACAGTCCAAAGAGTTGAACAATTCTTTGAAGGAGATAGAGGAGATAGGGGAGGTAGAAAGGCAAGTCCTTATAATTAAAATGGAAATAACAGAAGAACAAATTAATCAATTAGATCAATTAACAAGGATTGAATTTAGACAGAAGTATTATTTCTTAGAATCACAAAAAAGAATTGGGGGTTTAGCTTTTATGATACTAATAATTTCTATGATGTTCGCACCAATAAAAGCATTCTATATTTTTGTATTTCCAATTTTAATTGCAGGGGTTTATATTTTTTATCGTAATCCTAAATACAAAAGACAATTATACAATGAATATTTTGAAATTAAAATTCAGAGGGTGAAAAGAAATGAAAGGAGGAATAAAAAATAAATGGCTTTAATAGCAACAATCTGGAATATCTTTTTGGTCTTCTTTAGTTGGTGGTTAATTCCTATTGCATTCTTATTTTATTTAAGAAAGCGATGGGGTAAGTTTCCATTAGAAGCAGTAATCATTGAGAAGAGGGGAGACAACCTAATAGAAACAAATGATCGTGCAGGAAAAATGGAAAAACAAGGGATAACTTATTACCAATTAGTTAAAGCAAAAGATAAAATTCCTGTTTATAATTATGACTGGATTATGCATTGTAATAGATCACATACTAATCTTCTTGAAAGATTAGTTAATTTATTAAGACCAACAATAGGTTGCATCTTTTTATTTAAGTATGGTTCTAAACAATATAAACCAATCAATATAAATAATTCAGATAAGAATAAACAACAATTCAAGAAAGTTAAAAATGAAGCAGGAGAAGAAATCTATCAATATCAATATGCACAATTTGATCCAAGATGGGTTGTAGGTGCATTAGACTTTGATGTAATTGATTGGGATAATATGAATTTCATTGTCCAAGAACAAAGAGCAAGTATAATGAGAAGACAAAGAAAGAGAGACATGTGGTTACAGATCGGAATTCCAATAATGATAATTGCTGCTTGTTTAATTGCAGGTATCTTTATCCTAAAGTTCAGTTCAGATGCAGGAGTTGCTTTAAGAGGAGGAGCAGGAAATCCACAATCAGATGGAGTAGGGGGAAGTAAATTAATGGGAGGAATACAAGATGCGTTTACTCCTGGCTCTTAGTTTATTTATTTTTTTAATTCCTTTTTCTTCCTCCATTTTACCAGAAACCTCACCATACGGATTATTTGTAGAAGACCCTTCAATAGATTATGGAGGTAACTATTCTATTAATGTTAATCATTCAATCACAGCAGACACCTGGATAACCAACTTAGGAAACTTAGATAACGCAAACGCAACACAGTTTGAAAATGAGGGAGGTACTTTAAATCTTCTTCCAGGATGGCTAACTACATTTGGAAATACTGTTTGGTGTGCTTTAACTGGTTGCACTATGACTGGAGATTTAATTGTTGAAGGTTCAATTAATTCATCTGACTGGGATAACTTAACTGATTTGACAGATACTTTTTATATTAGAAATAATACACAGGGTTGGAACATAATCATCAACTCAACAGATGTTTCGCAATTTGGAGGTTTAACAACAAAAGGAACAATTACTGGAAATACTTTTATACTAAGAACGGCTGGAGAAGCTGATGCTTCCTTCTTTCACAGTGGGACTTTTCCTACATGGGATGCAGGCTACGGTGATATATCTCTTGGAACTGTTGATTACCCAATTACTACCATAAATTACTTAGGGGGAACTGGTGTTGAGTTTGGACGGTACCCAGCCAGCCTACAAACTGTAACCATAAATGGAGATTTAATTACAACAAACACAATTGAAGGAGAGCAGATAACTTCTACAGATGATATGGAATTCAATGGGATGATTGCAGGAAAGGGAACAAATGTAGACGAAGAAATTGCGTTTTATAATGGTGCAGTAAAACAAGGAAATCTTGTTTATAGAGGAAGTCTTTCAGCAGCCAATAGATATTTTGGATTTAATAATGATGCAGCAGCAGGCGGAATGAGATTTTATAATAAGGAAGGAGACATAAGGTTTTATCAGCAAAATACAAATGCTTTTTTTAAAATCAAGTTTCTTACAAGAAATTTAGCAGGTACAGGAAATGTTGAAAGGATGACAATCAGCAACAAAGTGGATATAGCTATTGTAGAATTTCTAAATAGCAATGTTCAAATATCAGATGGAGATTTTACAATTGATTCAGATAATGATAAGATATTTTTTGGAGAAGCACAAGATGCTTCAATAAATTATAATGGAAGTGATATGGTTTTTAATCAAGATGTTGGGGAGGGAGATTTTGTTTTTGATGGGGGGGATGTTAGGATAGGAACAAGCAATGAGAAATTAAAGATTGGATTAAATCAAGAACTTCAAATATATGTAGACGCAGGTGAGGGATTAATTGTAGCAACTACTGATAACTTAAAATTAATAGCCCCCTTAACTGTTAGTATAGGAGATTATAATCCTGATGTAGATTACATTTTACAATTTAATGGCGAATCAAATGATGGAACAATAACTTGGATGGAAGATGAATCAATATTTGTTTTTGATGGGGATTTGGATGTTTCTAATAACTTCACAGGAAATCAAATTCATGGGGGTGTCTTTTTCCATAATGATGTGGAAGGAAATGTGACTGCATTAACAGAAGATGTTTGGGCGAATTTTAGAGGATTTACCCAAGATGATAATGGGCAGGAATTAAATGGTTTCTCTTATTCAGATAGTAATTTAACAGCCCAAATTTCAGGGAAATTTAGTTGTGATTTTGGTTCTACTTTTACGGGAACAGCGAATAATAAATATCATTCTACAATTGGATTAAATACAGTCCCCCAAGTTAATATGGAAGCCCATGATAGGATAAGCACAGGAACAGATATTTTAAGTGCTTCAGATGGCTGGTTCTTAGATTTGGTTGTTGGAGATAACTTATCTTTAATGTATATGAATGAAAATTCAGGTGGAGATACAACAACACTTTCAGCCCATATTAAATGTGTTATGGTTGGAGATTAAAATGAAAAAAATAAATATAATAATTGTGATAGGACTTATGCTTTGTGCATCTGTTATAGCAGGAGTTAGTTTAAATGCAAGAAGTAATAGTAGAATTGAAATTAATAAAACACAGCAGGATATTTTAGAAGCAAGAAATTTAATTAATCCAAATATTTCAAAGATGGTTTGCGATGGAACTAATTGCCGAAGATGTGCAAAAGCAGGAGATTATGGAATGGGCTGTGTTAAGTTTGCACAAAGATATTGTTCAAGGTACAGCGAACCAGATGAACTTGGAGATGAAATTTGTTTGGAATATACAAACTACACAGATTTAGAATTAGAAAGCAAGGAAGCACAAGCATATAAAACCAGATGGGAAGACATTGCAGATGTTATTGTTGAAAGAGAACAAAGGGATTTAGAAGTTAAATTTGATGAAGAGCAGGTGACTATTGATGAATCTAAATAATCTTGGAGGACAACATTGAATTATTCACAACTGAACAATAGTAAAATTTAAATAATTCAAATACCTTAAAATCCAATAAAAGATGAGAAAAAAAATAATATTATTCTTGATGCTAATCTTTCTAATAACCTTTGTGAGTGCAGGATATTATGAAGATCCAGTAGCACAGAATACAGAATTTGATTTAACTCAAAATTGTCCAGATTGCACATTCGTAGAATATACATCTATGAAATATCCTAATGGAACTCTTACTATCATGGGAATAAATATGACGAAGATAGGTAAAGATTATGAATACCCTTTTGGAAACACAAGTCAATTAGGAATTTATGAATTTAAAAATTGTGGAGATTTACTTCATACAAGTTCAAATACAAGAATAATTACTTGTGAAACAATTACCTTTCAAGTAACAGAAAATGGAGAAAAAGTAAGCCTGTCAAATTCAATCATAGTAATTGTCTTCTTATTAATCGCAGGATTATTATTTGGTTTAGGATATAGTTTTAATAAAGAACATTGGCTACTTAAAACATTTTTTAACTTCGGATCAGTAGGAATGGGATTACTAGCAATCAATTCAGCAAAAATAATAGCAAGTGAATCAACTAACTTAGGAAAGATGGGAACAGTAGGTTTAACATTTGGAATCATAATCTTCTTATTCTTCTTTATTTATATTTTTGTATATGCATTCATAGAAATAATTAAAGCAATGAGAGAAAAGAAAGGAGTAAGATGGGAGTTTTAGAACTAAGTAAAATCAAAATAAAGAAAAGAAATTCATTCGCAGACTTGACTGGGTTATTCTTTGCACTTGCAGTAATCTTCGGAGCAGCAATTTTCTTCTTAATACTTTACAATGTTTATAATGAACATCTAAAAGATAAACTAAATGATGCATTAACAAGTTCAACACCAGTAGACGCAAGTGCAAATGTAACAAAGATGTTAGACGAAGCAGGAGAAGGATTGAGTAGATTTAATCCTTTATTCCCTTTCCTAATAGTCGGAGTATTTGGATTCGTATTAGTAAGTGCCTTAATGTTTAAATCACATCCCGCCTTTTTATTCATTGGTTTAATTGTCTTAGCTGTTGCATTAATACTTGCAGTAATCTATTCAAATGTATATGAAGCAATTGCAGAAAATCCAGAATTTATAAACACAGATAGTGAATTCACAATCATAGGAATCTTTTTAGATAACTTACCAATTGTAATCTTACTTTTATTTGTAGCAATAGCAATAATACTTTATGGTATGAGTGGGAGAACGCCAGGAGGACAAATATGAACAATAAAACATTATTAATACTAATCGCAGTAGCACTATTCATAGTCATACCATCTAGTTCTGCTTTTATTAATACAACAAGAGGTTTTGATGTTTCAGCAGCAGGATTATCTGCTCCGAGAGGACTAGCAACTAATGGTTCTGGATTCTGGGTAACAGATACGACTGACGATTGGGTTTACAATTTCGATAAGGATGGCAATAATTTATCAACTGGTTTTGATGTTAAACAATATGGATTGACAAAGCCAACTAGAATTACATACAATAATACAAACCTTTTAATTAGTGACGCATCTGCTGATAATATTACTGTTGTAGATATAACTGGGGCTTTAACTGGGGGAGGATTTGACTATTCTGGATTTACAGCAACAGTAGTCGGCGGTATTACTTCAAACGGAAGCGATATATGGTTATTAGATACTTTTGATAATTTTACCTATCATGTTGTTAATGGAGTCAATCAATCAGATGGATTCACAACTAACCCAGACGCTGGTGGTAATGGACTAGGATTAGTTTTGATGAATGATGGTTTTTGGTTTGGGAATGTACGTAGTGATTTTATGAGTCATTATAGTACTGAGGGAGTCAATCAATCAGATGGTTTTGATTTAACAGAATTTGGCATTGATTCAATTTTATCTATTGCAATAGATTCTAGAAATCAATTCTTATATATCTTAGATGAAAATGATAAATTTGTTTATGTACTTGCAACAGTCGATGAAATTTATACAACATTCAATTCATCTGTCTTAGAAACATCAAATCAAAATTTCTTTGCTAACGTAGAGACAGGATTCGCAGCAGATTCAATCTCAGCAGTCTTCTGGTATAATGGAACAAGTTACCCATCACTAGTCTTAGATTTAAGTGGAAATAATTATACCTTACAAAATAATTTAGATATAGAAGAATCTCTTTATCCAACAGCAAATAAATCTTTCTTCTGGGAATTAACTTTTGTAGTAGGTAGTGATATATTTAAAAGTAATACAACAATTGAAATTCAAAACGTTAATAGAACTTATCTTTCAATTTGTAATGATACTTTTACAATTCCCTATATAAACTTCACAACTAAGAATGCAACTAACCCATTCCCAGATCTAAATGCTTCATTCAAATCATCTTGGAGTTGGTTTGTAGAGGGTGGTGGAAGTGTAGTAAGAAATTATAGTTTTGAGGATGTCACAGAAACTAATCATACATTCGGATTATGTATGGCAGAATCAAATACAACTTATTCAGTAAGTTCAATTATAGAGGTAGATGGTTCAGGTTCAGCAAAGAACTTCCACTTCTTGACTAATGCCTCATTGACAAATGTAACTAATAATATTTCACTTTATTTACTTGATGATACAATTTCCATACTAACAGAATTAATAGTTCAAGACGGATCACAAAATCCACTAGAAGATGTTATCATTTCAATTCAGTTTTATGATATTGGGACTGATACTTTCTATACAGTTGCAATGGCAGAAACAAGTTCAGAAGGAAAAGACTTAGTATATCTTAATTGGTATGATTCACTTTATAAATTTGTCTTAGTTCAAGGAGGAACAACAATTAAAACAACGACTCCATATAAGGTAAGTGAAACACCACAAATCTTTGAAGTAATCACAAGCACTACATTTGAATTCGATAAGTTTAGAGATTTCGAATATCTACTTTATTTTAATGAAACAACAAATAATTTTGTTCTTACTTTCATAAAACCAAGCGGAGATGTAGAGGCAGGATGTCTAAGAGTAATTAAACGTAATCAGACAAATGATTATACCCTTTGTGAAACTTGTGAAACATCAAGTTCAGCTACAGTTTATTGCAATGTTGCAAGTTATGGAAATGGAACATTCATAGGAACATTTTATGCAACAGGAAGTTTGAAATTTATTGATGTTTTGACTCATATTATTGGTGGAAATCTCCTTTATGATCTAATAGGAAACCTAGATGGAACAGTAATGGCAATCATATTTTCAGGTGTAATAATGGTATTCTTTTTCGTCACACCAGTTTTAGGTGTCATAGGATTAATCTTAGGAATGCTTGGTGGGATGGCCTTAGGATTCCAAGCAGTAGATTGGACAGCGTTTATTGGATTAACAGTAGTTGGAGGTTTAGTGATATGGCTCTTGAAAAGATAGCAATTAGAAATAGTGCTGGAGGAACAGTCACAGCATTAGTCATATCTCTTTTGATGGTTATGGGAATATTCTTTGGAGCTTATCTATATTTCGAAGACAATGTAAATAGTGCAGGATTAACTATTGATTCAAAATATTCAGATGCATACGGAAATTTAAGTGAGTCACAAGATGAGTTAGATGAAAATATCCAAGACATAAAAACGAGTTTAGATAATGTCAAAGAAGCAACGACTGTTGTTCAAGTAGCTTGGAATGGCCTTAAAGGTTTAGGTAGTACTATAAAATTACCAATCACATTTGTTTCAACTTCTTTAAGTGCATTTACTGCGATAATGCCAACAACAGATATACTTCCAGGATGGGCAAACACAATAATTTTCATTGGAATATCAGCATTCGTAGTATTCTTAATAGTAAAAGTATTAAAAGGAGAACCTAATATGTAATGGCATTTGAATATCCATCCAACTTCAGCAATGGAACAGCAGTAGAAAGTTTAGGTACTATGATACAATATGCAGATTATGCAAGTGGAGGATGGTTAGCTTATGGATTCTTAATAATTATCTTCGTACTAACATTCACAATGAGTTCTTTATTAAGTTCTAAAAAAGGATTACTCGCAAGTTCATTCATCACATTCGTCTTTTCAATTTACTTTTTAAGATTAGATTTAGTAAATCCTATTGTGGTATTTGTATTAATTTTAATGATGATAGTTGGAGCATTAGGAAGTAAATCAGAAGGACAGATATAAAATGGGAAAAACAAAACAAGTAAGAGTTGATGAAAGTTTAATAGATGTCTTCGGAAGAATAGGAAAAGACTTCGCAGCTAGGATAAAAAAAGAATATAATTTAGATGAATTATTTGTTCCATATAGTTTAACAAGTCAAATTATAGCTGCACAATATAAGGGAGTAAAGGTTTTAAATTTTAAGATTAAGAAAACTGGTGCTAAAAAAGGAATTCTTGAATTAGAGTAACCACAACTCAACCTGTTACACTCTTTTATATACTCAGTAGTAGTAAAAAAATTAGACGTGTGAGAAAAAATTACACGTCTTTTCTCACACTTCTAAACTAAATAATGGAGAAACAGATGAAACTACGACAAAGAATGTCTGCCGTTGATCTAACTGACTTGGCTATTGGTATTGTTGTTTTAGGTATTGTTGTTTCTATCGGTTCAACTATCTTATTGAATGTTAGAGATACCAACACAGAAAATGATACTGCTTATAACTTAGCAGGAGCTGCTGCAACTGGTCTTGCAGAATATGGAAACTGGTTTGACATAATCGTTATCGTCGGTGTAGCTGCTGTAATCTTATCGTTGATCTTTATGGCATTCGGTAGGAGAGGCGGAGCTGCTGGTGGCGGCGTAACTTACTAAGCAACCTAAATTTTTATTTTATTTTTTAATATAGTCTTCGCTTTATTTAAATAAGAAGACAAAAGAACTAACTAAATTAATTAGAAAAAACATGGAGAAAAGAAATACAGCCGTAGATTTAACGGACTTAGCAATAGGACTTCTGATTCTAGGTATAGTCGTAGCTATAGGTACAAGGGTTTTGATCCTTTATAGAGATGCAAGACTTGAAGATTTACCTATATTGTCTGTAGTTAATGAAACAAATACAACAGAAGTAACTGACTTATCAGGAAGTGCATGGAGACTAACAAACATTTGGGGTATTGATGTTACAGCATGTACAAACGTTACTAGTCTTATTCCAACATCAAATTACTCAGTATCTGTAGATAGTGACAGCGGGTTTATAACAGTAACAAATCTATCTAATGAAATAGATGCTCAGGACTGGGCTTGTACATATAGGCATTACGACACAACTGAAGAACAATGGTCTTTACCTAATGCTGCTGCCCAAGGAATTGGAGAGTACGGAAACTGGTTTGACATAATTGTTATCGTCGGAATCGCTGGCTTAATCTTGTCGTTAATATTCTTAGCATTCGGAAGAAATAGCGGAGAAGAAACTAGCGTAGCATATTAATTATTTCCATTTTTTATTTTCAAAATGGGATTAGTTGGAGCGATAGGTTTCGCAGAAGGTTTTAAGAAAGGGATAGCTGAAAAGCCACGAAAGAAAACAAAGAAGAAAAAGAAAACTAAACGAAGAGATTATGATTATTGGGGAAACATATAATGGGACTTTTTGATTTTTCAACATCAGGTTTGGCGGATGTTGAGTTAGGCATGATTGAAGAAAAGAAGAGAAGTTTAGCAAGGGGAAGAGAACAACGAATTCTAGGACAAGCAAGAGAAAAACAATTAAAACAAAGAAAAGAAGAGTTTAGATTATCACAATTAAAAGGACAACAATTAGGAAGAGGAGTAGCTCAATTCGGAAGAGTAGGATTACAACAACCTGATTTCAGTCCAGAGCAAAACGCATTAAAAAGTATGTTCGGTGGTGGAGAACGAATGTGGGGAAGAGCAGACTCACAACCAGTAACAATGTATAATGATTTAAATCCACGTCAAAGAGGAGACAATTCCACAGCAGAATTATTTGGATTCGGATAATTAAATCCAGAAGGTAAATAAGATTGGCAAAAAAAAGAAAACGAAGAGTAGAAGAAGACCTAATAATGGGTGGTATGGGATTGAGCGTAGGAGCAACAGCTATAAGTGCTTTACCTGCCTCTGCTGCCCAGACAGGAGTTCTGAGTGGTATGGGGGTAGTAGGTGGTTTCTTTAGACCTATGGCAACAATAGGTGCAGCAGGAATAGTGACTAAACAACTAAAACAACTTAGGAGGAAAAAGAAATGACAAAGAAAACAAATCCATGGTTAGAACATGTGAAGAAAGTAGGAAAAATAAATAAAGGAAAGTCTCTAAAGGAAATATTAATCTTAGCAAAGAAGACTTACAAAAAATGAATCCAAGAGTAAAAGAAAAAATAAAGAAATACAAGAAGAAACATGAAGATGTAAAAAACTTAAACGAAGTCTTTAAAAGTATTGGACAAGGAACAACTAAAGAAAAAGGTTACTAATATAAATTCAGGGAGGAAAATCTATGTATTACAAAGACAAAAAACATAAAGGTATGAAGAAAGAAGAAACAATTAGAAGTGGTAAGAATAAAGTAATAGATAAAGAAATAATAAAAGAAATAAGTAAGAATACCTTAATTAAAGTTCACAAAAAGTAAGATGCCACTTACAAAATCAGGAGAGAAAGCCTTATCAGATTTTAAAAAGAGATACGGAGCTATCCGAGGAAAAGGTTACTTTTATGCTTATATGAGAAAATATCCCAATCGAACAAAAGATTGGCACAGATAATACTTTCCCCTTTTTGTCCCATTAAACTCTTGCAAGAGGCGGGTGCAGAAAAGATCTTTCTTTTCACCTCAATGCACCCGTTTAAAATTATAAAGAATGAGTAATTGGAGGTGGGTAGCATTCCATAGGTGTTGAACCATTAGTTGGACACTACCACTCCAATTACACACTACATATATGTAATGAATAGATTATTTAAACTTTACTATTTGTTGTTACTATTTAGTTAGACAGCATCTTGCGTTGTCATTTTGGAATTATAGGAAATGTTTAAATAAAACAATGATTTATATGTGTGATGAAAAAGAGGTTGAAAGTACCTAGAGATAATTTTAAACTCACTCCCACCGAAAAAGAAATCTTGCATTTATTAATGGATGAATTCTTAACTATAAAACAGATAGCACAACGACGACAAACAACTCTTCAAGCAGTATACAAAATTCTAAAAAAACTAAAACAAAAAGGGGTTTATAACTTAGGTTTAAAGAAGGTTGAAAAAATTGAACCCACTCACATTTTAAACCAATTTGATATAAGACTTCACGGACAAGAGTTCAATATCAAAATATTATGGCAAAATAACAAATACCAAGAATTATTAGAAAAATCAAACATTCTATTCATTGATTCAAATACAATAAGGTTATATAAAAATGCAATAGAAATCTATTCAGGAAACTCGTTCTACGGGAAATCAACAGGTCAGGCAGAAAAGAAGTCATTAGATTACTTCAACAAATTCTTCGCAAGATTAGAGCATGAATTAAGCATAACATTAGTAAAACCAAGAAGTAGAAACATAAGAATAGTAAATCAACATTACGCAAGAGGAGATAGCGAAGTCTGTGACAACGCCAGGAAAGAAGGAGAAAGAATATGGATTTATGCAGCAGAAGACGGAAAATTAGCTTTCATTACTGATGATTCATTTGGATTCAGAGAAGACGAAACAGTCCACCCAAAAACTGCAAAGCCAGATAGAAAGAATATAGATAAACAGATAAATGATTTCAGAATAAATGATCCCCCAACAAATTCACAATTAGCAGGTCACATAAATCAATTAGTAAGTGTTGCAACAAAAGATATGATTAAAAGAAAAGAATACTCAGGAGATATAGTGGAACACAAAAACGCAATAGTCACATTAGATAAAGGAATAAAAAAATTAACAAAAGTAATTGGTGGTGTCTTAGAAGAAAATAGAAACCTCAAAAGAAAACTTAAAAATCAAACTGATTTAGGAGAGTGGATTTAAAGATGAGAAGAAAACATGAATGTATCCTATGCGGAGAAAAGTTAAAATCTTACAACACAAACTTTTGTGAGGGTTGTGTAAAGAATCGTTCACTTGATTCAAGACTAAAAGCATTAAAGAAAATCTGTGAACAAAGATATATCAAAGCAAGGTAATATTTTTTTACTACTTCAAAATGAAACAAACTTTTAAATACTAATTATTCTTAAAAAACAAGAGGTGGAGTAAAATAGTAATTTATTGGAACGAAATCTTCAAACTAAAGATAGGAAACTCAGACGATAGTTTCCAACATCATGAAGTCGTAAAACTAATTCTTCTAATGAAATTATTAAACAGATTCAAAAGAAATCTAAGCAAAATAAGAATCTATACAGAATTCCCAACAATAAATAACCGACGCTGCGATATATACCTAGAAAATATAAACACAAAAGAATCATACGCCTGGGAAATACAGAAACAAATGGGAAAAGGATGGTTAAAAAGTGTAACAGAAGATTACAAAGAATGGCAAGTCCCTTTTATGAAAACAAGTGACTTAATAATTATCCCACTAAAAAATCTAAGCAAAGACATTGATGATCTAAATGACCAACTAGATGAATATTTGATATGAAAGAATTAACAGCAAGACACCCATCAGGACAAATGACAATAGTCCAAAGATTCCAAGAAGGAAGTAGATTCATAAAAGTAACTCCAACTAATTTAATTCAATTATATTTCAATAACTTTAAAGAAACATTAAAAGACAAACCATTCGAAGTAAGTCTAGGATCAAACGGCTGGATTAGAATTAAAAAATTAGGCAGAGATAAAAAAATGGAAGAAGCTCTAGAAAAAGGATTAAAAGAAACAGGAGTAAAAGAAGAAGACATAGACGAAGATTACGTTCTAAATAAAGAAGCAGAAATGTTTAAAGGACAAGGTTTCATCGTGGAGGTAAAAGAAATATGAAAAACAAAAACAAAAAGCAATCTAAACAAAAAGTAAAACCAGCTAAACCAATCACAGGTATGAAAAGTCCTATTGATTTAATATTCAGTCTTGGAAATAAATTATCACCAGAAAAAAAACTCGACTTCACATATTATATGATTTGGATTCTTTTCACAGCTTTCGTAGGAATGTTCATAGCAAATTTAGTAAGTGTAATAATGGGAAACTGGTATTCATTAATCTGGTGTGGGGTGGGTTTCGCAATAAGTACATTACAATATTTCAATCTAAGTCAAATGCATCAAATGAGAAAATTAAAAAGAGAACAACCAATTCAACCAGAACCAGAAAATAAAATAGAAAACAAAGAAGATATGTTAAAAGGTTTTGAAGATTCAAACGAAGTGAAAGGAGGCAAATAAAATGGAAGAAAAATCAAAAGATTATCAAAAAAAATACAGAAAGAAGAATAAGCAAAAGATTAAAAAATATAGAGAAGAACATAAGGAATATTTTAAACGAAAGAATATTGAATGGAATAAGAAAAACCCTAATTACAATAAAGATTGGAGAGAGAAAAATAGGATTGATATTAGGAGGAAAAGAAGAGAGTGGACTAAAGGAAATGAAGGTAGGGTAGTAGAATACACAAAAAATTGGAGAAAAAAGAACCCAGAAAAATTGAAAGTAAATTCAAATGGAAATAAAAAATATCCTATAAAAAATAAATGTGAGTGGTGTGGTTCTACATATAGATTACAAAGACATCACCCAGATTATTCAAGACCAGAGTATGTTATAACTCTTTGTGCATATTGTCACACAAAAACTTATAATAATGAAAAAGGAGGTAAAACAAAATGTTTGGTCGCAAATCAAAAAACAAAAAAGAAAAAGCAGTAACGCAAGTTGAAACAGAAACTCCCGACTTAGAAATTCCAAAAGAACCAGAAGTAAAAGTAGAACCAAAAGAAGAAGTAAAAGTAGAACCAAAAGAAGAAGTAATAGAAGAACCTAAAGAAATGCCAACAGAAGAAGCTCTAGAAAAAGAAAAAGCAGAATTAGAAAAGAAAATTAAAAAGCTAAAAGAATCAGAACCAGAAACTCCAACAAATTATGTAAGAATAGTTGGAGGAGAATTACTAAAAGATGGTGTTTATAGGTATACTTTAATTACTAACTATTCTCTTGGAGAAATAGGAGAGGAGATTACTGAATGAAAATAAAATCAACTTGGAGCAAGGTAGGTTATTATATCGGAGGTTGTTTTAGTTTACTCTCTGCAATTAGGTATTTCGTAGTGTATCCAGATATAGATAGAGCAATTGTCTATGTTTTAATTGGTGGAATAATATGCTCTCTTGCATGGCTTTATAATAAACATCTAGAAAAACTAATAAAATTAGCAGCATTACAAGATGCACAAAACGAAACAGATATTTTACTTAAAGAAAAAGGAATCATAAAAGAAGATTTAATAGAGACAGAATAAAATGGATGAAATAAATAGAACATTCCAAGAAACAGGAAACATAGTTAGAGACAACATCCCACATATAAAGTTACCAGAATCCCAGCCAATCGACGACCCCTTCATAAACAAATTTAGAAAGTGGGCATTAATCATTCTAACTTTTGCAGTAGTAGGAGGAGTTGCATTATTTATTATCCTAAAATTAATCAATAGGTTTTTCTAATGCAAGTTGAATACATAAGACATGGAGTAGGATTCAGAGTAGGAAATAAAATCTACCTAAATGAAAACCTAAAAGCAGAACCAGAATTACACAACGCAATCCTAAACCACGAAAAAAAACACACAGGCAAATTCACATTAATAGATTTAGAATTAGATATAAGTAATAAAGAAATAAAACCATTCAAAAAACAATACTGGAAATTCATATTAAAACATGCAGCATGCTGGACACAATTCCTTCCCATCTTAAAGATAGATAAAAGATGGACATGGGACATAGGAATATTGTGTGTATGGTTATTTTCAATTTTCATAGGGGTATTAGTATGGATTTTAATTTAGGGAGCTTCCTTATTGGAAGTATAATTGGTTTCCTATTAATCCCCCTATGGAAATTATCAAGTACAATGTGTAATCAGATAGTAGAAGAAAAAAGAAATAAAAAAAAGGTAAAGTATAAAAAGAAAAAAAGTTATCCATATAAAAGAAAAAAACTAAGAGATGAAACTAAAAACTAATTTACTAATAAGAATAATAACTTTAATAATTATCCTAGGATTAAGTCTAACTATTTATCTAAATGGAAAAAATCTTGATTGCAATAAATGTGAATTAACTTT